>Ga0326727_10000366_pt1 | contig 188714 bp, 180 predicted proteins | sample MB2enrmetagenome_FD_207643 | JGI IMG/M metagenome (GOLD analysis project Ga0326727, IMG submission 207643) | Lab enriched peat soil microbial communities from McLean, Ithaca, NY, United States - MB29MY | ecosystem: Environmental > Terrestrial > Soil > Wetlands > Peat | place: USA: New York... | reverse complement strand
CCGTCAGGCGTTGTTGCTCGGTGCCGTTGTACTTGGCGCGCTTCAGGTCGCGGGCCAGGTCGAGCATGTAGCGGATTTCACGCGGGGTGAAGTCCAGCATCTTCAGAAAATTACGGTTGCGCAGATTAAAAGCCATGTGAAGCTCCTGTACAGGTAAACGGGACGCGGGTCGGTCATTTGCCATGCCTGCCCGTCATCCGGACGACGGTTTATCCGAGTCGGGCAGCAGCGGCTGCCCGGCTACGCTCACCCCGGGATCCGTCCTGGCGGCCCCGGGTCGGTACGACTTGAGATCAGATCTTGACTGCGTCGCGGATCAGCGGGCAGGTCATGCAGTGACCGCCGCCACGGCCGCGGCCGAGTTCGGCGGCCGGAATTTCGATCACTTCGACACCATATTCACGCATCAGGCGGTTGGTGTAGGTGTTGCGGTCATAGGCCACAACCACGCGGCGATCCAGCGCCACGACGTTATTGCCGTCGTCCCACTGCTCGCGTTCGCGTTGGTAAGCATCGCCGCCGGTCTTGATCAGCGTGATTTCCGACAGGCCGAGCGCTTCGCGGACCACTTCGGTCAGATGCTTGCCTTCATGACGTTCGAAGCGCACTTCGCCCGCCTTGTCGGTCGCATACATGCTGGTGCAGACGATTTCGTCGACCACATCCGGGAAGACCGACAGCAGATCGATGTCGAGGAAGCTGAACACGGTGTCCAGGTGCATCGCAGCACGGGTCTTCGGCATCTGGCAGGCGATGACGCGGGTCGCGCCGCCCTTGCCGAGGATGGCCTTGGCCACTTGTACGACGGCTTGCGGGCTGGTGCGTTCGCCCATGCCGATGAGCACGACGCCGTTGCCGATCGGCATCACGTCGCCGCCTTCCAGCGTGGCAAGACCGAAGTCCTTGTCGCTATCGCCCCACCATACGTTCACCTGACCGGCGAAGTACGGGTGGAATTGATAGACGGCCTGCATCAGCAGGGTTTCCTGACGACGGGCCGGCCAGTACATCGGGTTGAGGGTGACGCCTTCGTACATCCAGCAGCTCGGGTCGCGCTGGAACAGGATGTTCGGCACGGCCGGCAGGACGAAGTCGGAATGATCGAGATAGCCGCCGAACAGGCCCTTGGCATCGAACGGCAGTTCGAACTTGGCGATACCGCCGATCATATGATCGGCCAATTGTGCAGAAGGCATTTCATCCAGCCAGGCACGCAGTTCGCCGAGCATGCCGATGCCGACGCTGTCGGCCTTGACCTTGCGGTCGAGCAGCCAGGAGCGGCCGGCCTTGTCATCGAGAACCTTGGCCAGCGCTTCGGTCAGTTCGACCACATGCACGCCGCGGGCGCGCATCTGTTCAACCATGTAGTCATGGTCTTTTTGCGCGCGTTCGACCCAGATCACGTCGTCGAACAGCATGCTGTCGCAGTTGCCCGGGGTGAGGCGCTTGTGCGCCAGGCCAGGACGGGCAACCATCACGCTGTGAAGCTTGCCGCATTCAGAATGGACACCAAACTTTGCCATCTTGCTTCCTTATCGCCATCAAATATTGAAATGTTTCGGATACTGCTATCGGTACGCCGGATCTCCGGCGGCCGATGTGATCGGGCGGGATGCGGTGCTCGAACGAGCAAATCCCTCGGCGGCTCTTGAGAGCCAACCCAACTCAACACACCCGATTTTTCCAATGCATCACGGCGAACTACGCCGCGTCATTGCGAGAACTGATTCAGAAACCGTGGTACAGCACAGGAAATCTGCCGACTGACTCATCAGTCAAACCCGACAAATTAAGAATATTCTTAAACTCTTAGATATTTAAATTCCGATTTGCTGAGCTGCAATCATAGTAAGACCATGACACTTGATCAAAGAACATTTTCAAAATAATTGATCCAGCTCAAGTTATTTATAATGGATTTTATTGACAAACAAACTTGCTGGCGGTATTAGGCATAAAAACTGGTCGCATTGCTGTATGAATTGTTAGACAGACGACACTTTCACACAAAAACCGGACCTTTCGGCACTGATTCCAGGCGCCAGTTTTCCCGCGCCCAGCGCCACAATTCTGTCAGCGAAAGTGCCACAGGCGGGCGATGACCGAGCCGTTCCAGTGCCTCGGCCAGCGTGCCGGCGGCATGTTCGGCCGATACCGCCGGCGCCAAGGTTTGCTTGGAAAGCTTCTCGCCGGCCGCGTTGACCAGCAGCGGCAAATGACAATGGCTGGGTTCGGCGAGACCGAGACAGCGCATCAGGTGGACCTGCCGCGGGGTGGACACCAGCAGATCGGCACCGCGCACCACGTCGTTGATACCCTGCAGGGCATCGTCGACCACGACCGCCAGTTGGTAGGCCCAGAATCCGTCGGCGCGCAGCAGCACGAAATCGCCGACATCTTGCGCCAGATGTTGGGCGATCACCCCTTGCAGCCGGTCGACGACAGCGATCCCGCCATCGTCGACCCGCAGACGCCAGGCGCCCCCGGGACCGGAGCGTCGCGGTCCCGACCGGCACAGACCGGGATAGACAAAGCCGTCGACGCCGCGCCGCGATACCGCCTGAATCTCCCGGCGCGAACAGGTGCAGCGATAGGCGAACCCGGCAGCGATCAGCTGATCGAGCGCCGCGCGATAATGTGCATGGCGCTGGCTTTGGTAAACCACCGGACCGTCCCACTCGAAGCCGAAGCGCTCGAGCGTACGCAGAATATCGTCGGCGGCGCCGGCCACCATGCGCGGGGTGTCGAGATCTTCGATGCGCACCAGCCACTCGCCGCCGCGGCTGCGCGCTTCCAGATAACTGCCGACAGCGGTGGTCAGCGAACCGGCGTGCAGAAGACCGGTCGGACTCGGGGCGAAACGACCACGATAGGGAACGGGAGACGGTGCAATGGGCATCGGTTGGTTAAACGATTTTTCTGATCGGGATATACGGCAATGGCCTACGTTGTAACGGAAGCGTGCATCAAATGCAAATACACCGACTGCGTTGAAGTCTGCCCGGTGGACTGCTTTCACGAGGGACCGAATTTTCTCGCCATCGATCCGGACGCATGCATCGATTGCAGTCTGTGCGTGCCGGAATGTCCGGTGGAAGCCATCTATGCCGAAGACGACGTACCGGCCACGCAACGCGAATTCGTCGCGCTCAACGCCCGGCTCGCCCGCCGCTGGCCTGTGATCGTCGTGCGCCATGCGCCGCTGCCCGACCATCAGAGCTGGGTCGGGGTGTCCGGCAAGCGGCCGGCGCTCGAAGAGTAGCCGCCTCAGCCGAACAGATCGACGCTGCCGCTATCGTCGGCGCGTTCGTCGACGATGTCCCGGTAGCGCTGCTCGCGCGCGGCAAGCTGCTTCATTCGGTCGGTCGGCAGGCGGCGGATCATCACCTTGCCGCTATCGGTAAAGAAATAGACCTTGCGCGCGCAGTCGCCCTGCAGATCGCTCGCCAGGATCGGTATGCGTTCGACCTCCAGGTAGCGGCGGATGAAGGCGGCATTCTGATCGCCGACATTGACCACGGTCATGCCGTTGAGCACGCTGCCCGCGCCGAAAACCTTGGCCTGCAGACGGCTGCGCAAGGCACCGCGGCGCTGCATGTCGAGAATCAGCAGCTCCATCGCCTGGACGCCGAAACGCGCCAGCAGCAAATCCGGCACACTGCCGTCGGTCTGGCCGTCGGGCAGCATGAAATGGTTCATGCCGCACACGCCGCTGACCGGATCGCGCAGACAGGCTGCGACGCAGGAGCCGAGCACGGTGACCAGCAGACTCGCCGACTGGGTCACGACATATTGTCCAGGCAAAAGCTTGATTGCCGGCAGATGAAACTGCGGATCGAAGTAGTCGAGTCCCTGTTCCGCGCTGGCCGCAGCCATGTCAGCCCACTTTCAGCCGCTCGAGCACACGCTCTGCCAAGCGCTCGAGCGGGCAGACTTCGTTGACCCCGCCTTGCATCACCGCCTCTTTCGGCATGCCATACACGATGCAGGATGCCTCATCCTGCGCGATGGTATAGGCTCCCGCATCGCGCATATGGCGCATGCCGCGCGCCCCATCCTTGCCCATGCCGGTCATGATCACCGCGATCGCGTCGCCGCCGACGCGTTCCGCTGCCGAATCGAACAGCACATCGACAGCCGGACGGTGGCGATTGACCGGTTCGCCGCGATCCAGACTGATATACCATCCGTCCCCGCCCTTGCAGATGCGCATGTGCGAATGGCCGGGAGCGATATAGGCGGTGCCGCGCCGCACCGGCTCATTGTCTTCCGCCTCCTTGACCCGCATCGCCGACAGGCCGTCAAGCCGGGTCGCGAACGAGGCGGTGAAGTTTTCCGGCATATGCTGAACGATCAGCGTCGGCGGACAATCGGCCGGCAATCCGCCCAGAAAGGTACGAATCGCTTCGGTCCCCCCGGTCGAGGCGCCGACGAACAGCAAGGTGCGCGAATTAAGGCGCGCCGGCGGCGCCGCACTGCGCTGCGGCGGGGATGCCGGGGCATAGCGATGCGGCAGGCGGGTGCGCGCCGCCGCCGCAATGCGGATTTTTTCGCGGATATCGTTCGCGTAGCCCTGCATGTCTTTGGCGACATTGCTGGCCGGCTTGGTGATGAAATCCACGGCACCAAGCTCGAGCGCTGCCAGCGCGATATCTGAGCCGTGGGCGGTCAGGGTCGAGATCATCAATACCGGCGTCGGTTTGAGGCGCATCAGCCTGCGCAGGAACTCGATGCCGTCCATGCGGGGCATCTCGACATCGAGGGTAATCACGTCGGGGCTGAATTGACGGATGCGCTCCCGCGCGACAATGGGGTCGGAGGCGGTGGCGACCACTTCCATATCGTCAGCCTCGTTGATGATGGTCGTCAGCAGGCTGCGGATCAGGGCGGAGTCGTCGACAACCACCACCCGTATTTTTTCTGGCTTCAGCGGCATCATAAGTATTTGTTCGAATCATGCCTTGCGGTAGGCGGTACGGCCGCATGGCACGAAGGCATCGGTCAGGTGTTGAATGTTTTCCGAATGGCCGAGAAACAGCAGCGCATCGGGCTGCATGCGCTCGGCCAGGCGATTGAGAATTGCCTGTTGGGTCGACGCATCGAAATAGATCATCACGTTGCGGCAGAACACCACATCGAAGCAGCCGATGTCCGGCCAGAGATCGGCGGTCAGGTTCAACTGCGCGAAGTTCACCCCGCTGCGCAGGCTGTTCTTGATCCGCACCCGGCCATCGTTCCCCCCCTTGCCGCGCAGGAAATAGGCCCTGAGCTGCGCTTCGGTCAGCAAGGCGACCCGGTCGACCGTATAAATGCCGTCGGCAGCGACGCCGAGCACATTGGTATCGATATCGGTGGCGAGAATCTCATAGCGCGGCGTGGTGCCGGGCCGGGCGCCGGCCAGGGTCATTGCGGCCGACCAGGCTTCTTCGCCGGTCGAAACCGCTGCGCACCAGACCCGGAACGGGCGCACCTCCGTGTGACGGTCGTAATGCTGGCGCAGCATGTCGAAATGGTGCGACTCGCGAAAGAATGCCGTCAGATTGGTGGTCAGCGCATTGATGAAAGACTGCCACTCCGGATGGCGCGGATCGGCGGACAACACGTCGAGATAGTTGCTGAAGCGTTGTTCGCCCATTGCCCGCACCCGCCGTGCGAGCCGCGCATAGGCCATATCGGTCTTGGCGTCAGACAGGGCAATGCCGGCATGACGGTAGACCATATCGCGCACCCGGCGGAAATCCGCCGCGGTAAAAGTGAGATCGCGTTCATCGATCGGCATGGTCAGTCCGGGCTCCTATACACGGCACGACCCGCTGCGGGCCATGCCGTGCCGGATGGTCAAAATTCCTCCCACTCGTCTTCCGCGCTCTTCGCGCCGAGTACATGCGAAGGCTTGACCTCGGTGCGCACCGGCTCCAGCCGTGGCGGCGGCGTGCTCGGCAACGACGTCGTCGCCTTGCCGGGCGCGAGTTGCGCCACGGGCCGTTGCACGGCGGCGGCCGGTGCCGTCCGGCTCGCCGGCGCGGCGCGGCGGGCCGTCTCGCCGTCCTTGAGCTTGAACAACGCCACCGCTTCGGCCAGCAACCGCGCCTGCTCTTCGAGCGACTCGGCGGCGGCGGCGGCTTCTTCGACCAGCGCGGCATTCTTCTGGGTGTTTTCGTCCATCTGCGTCACCGCCAGATTGACCTGCTCGATGCCGGAGCTCTGTTCGATCGACGCAGCGGAAATTTCGCTCATGATGTCGGTCACCTTGGTGATCGAGCCGACAATTTCGTCCATGGTGCGCCCGGCCTCGTCGACCAGCCGCGAACCGGATTCGACCTTTTCCACCGAGTCGCCGATCAGGCCCTTGATCTCCTTGGCGGCGCCGGCCGAACGTTGCGCCAGGTTGCGCACTTCGCTCGCCACCACGGCGAAGCCGCGCCCCTGTTCGCCGGCACGCGCCGCTTCGACTGCAGCGTTGAGCGCCAGGATATTGGTCTGGAAGGCAATGCCGTCGATGACGCTGATGATGTCGACGATCTTCTTCGCACTTTCGTTGATTTCGCTCATGGTCGACACCACCTGGCCGACCACCTCGCCGCCGCGCGAGGCGATATCGGAAGCACCGATCGCCAGCGTGTTGGCTTTCTTGGCATTGTCGGCGTTCTGCCGTACGGTGCTGGTGATCTCCTCCATGCTCGAGGCGGTCTCTTCCAGGCTCGCCGCCTGCTGTTCGGTGCGGCTGGACAGGTTGCTGTTGCCGGCGGCGATTTCACGCGAAGCGGAGTTGATCGAATCGGTCGACTCCTTGATGTTCTGCACGATTTCGCGCAACCGTTCGACCGTGGTGTTGGTGTCCTGCTTGAGGGTGCCGAACAGGCCCTGATAGTCGCGGTGAATGGTATGGGTCAGATCGCCGCGCGCCACCGCGCTCAACACCGTGGCAATGTCCTGCAGGCCGTTGCTGGTCACGTCGAGCAGCTGGTTGAGTCCCTCGCCGAGCCCCTTGAAGAACCCTTCCTTGCCATTGAGGTCAACGCGGCGCGCGAAATCACCATTGACGGCAGCGCCGACAATTTGCGCCACCTCTTCTTCGATCTGCACTTCCACCGTGCGGTCGCGCCACTCCACCGCCGTACCGAGGCGCGAACCGGAAGCGGTGAAGACCGGGCTGGCGGCAAAGGAAAAAGTATGCCCACCGACCTTGATCTGTGCGCGGTGCGTACTGTGCAGATTGGCAAGCAGGTCGCGCTGGTGCGTCGGGTTCTTGTGGAACGAATCGATCGAACTGCCGAGCATGCGACGGGCTTCAAAGCCGGGCAGGTCGGCGCGGATGTCCCCTTCCGCCCGTTGCATCATGTCGACGATGCTGCGGTTGGCGTAAATGATCTTGCCCTGGGCATCGGCGATCATCACGCTGGTGCTGACGTTGTCGAGTGCACTGCGGATGCGGATGTTTTCGGTCGCCTTTTCCGCCGCCTTGCTCATGAAGGCGAACAGGCTGCTGGTATCGTTCTTGCGCAGTTTCAACGTGGTGGTCACTTCACCGTCGGCAAGCTCCTGCATCAGTTGCCGCGCCTCGGCCGGCTCGCCGCCCAGTTCATTGAGCAGCGAACGGGTGATCAGCCAGCCGGCGAGAATGGCCAGCAGCAGCGTCACCACCGAAGAGATCATCAGCACCAGGTCGGCGCGCTCGGCCTCGTCGGCGGTCTGTGACGACAATTGCTGCGATTGGGTTTCCTCGATATGGATCAGCTTTTCCACCAGATCCATATAGGCCAGTTGGTCGTTGCGCATCTGGGCAAGCAGGAACTTGCGCGCATCGTCTTTCTTGCCTGCGTCAAACAGGGCGATGAACTGGTTGTAATCGTTGCGATAGGTGATGCGCGCCGCAGCGGCCTGCGACTGCTGCTGCATGCTCTCCGCACTGCCAGGGGTCGCATCGAGCTGGCTCATCGCGGTTGACACGATCTCCGAGGACTGATCGGCGAGCTTCTTCTGACTGAGGATCAGCGCTGGATCGTCGGTCAACAACATCGTCCGCGCCGCACGGGCATGCGCGTTGACCGCATCGATGACGTCGTTGGCGGCCTTGGCGCGCGGCACGTGCACCGACGAGGTCTCGACGATGCCGCTGCGCAGGGAGCCAAGCTGGAACATGGCGACGGCCATGCTTGCTGCAATCACCACGATCACCAGGCCGAAGCCCAGCGTCAGCCGGTGTTTTACCTTCATGCTAGCCATTTACCGCACCTCCCTGTTGTTGTCCGCTCTGCGCGTGGCGCTCGATTTCCATCAGACTCATTTCGGCGCTACTCATCAGCCGTTCGATATCCATCACAATCACCATGCTGTCGCCGACCTGCGACAGACCTTCTATATATGCGGTGTCGACCGCGGCGCCGAACTCCGGCGCCTCGCGGATCGCGTCGGGGGCAAGCTGGATCACGTCGGAAACGCCGTCGACGACGATGCCGACCGTGCGTTCGAGCACGTTGAGGATGATGACCACGGTGAACGGCGTGTAACTGGCCTCGCCGAGGGCGAACTTGAGCCGCATGTCGACAATCGGCACGATACTGCCGCGCAGGTTCACCACGCCCTTAATGAAGGCCGGCGCGCCGGCGATGCGGGTGACCGATTCATAGCCGCGAATTTCCTGCACCTTGAGGATGTCGATCGCATACTGTTCGTCGCCGAGCGTAAACACCAACAGCTCGCGCAGCGTACCGACCGCTTCGTCCGACACGGTCCGTTCGATGGTTGCCTGTACCATGTTTCACCTCTGTTGCCGCCCGGCGCCGCCGGGCATCGTTATTGCGCTCATGCTTCGGCGACGGCAAGCGCGGTCAGTCCCTGCGCGGCCTTCTGGTTGCTGCGCACGATGGTGCTGACGTCCAGGATCAGCGCCACATGCCCGTCTCCGAGTATGGTGGCGCCCGACAGGCCGTCTACCTTGTGGTAATTGTTTTCCAGGTTCTTCACCACGAATTGCTGTTGGCCGATCAGGTCGTCGACCATCAGCGCAACGCGCGTTCCGGCGCTCTCGACGATGATCAGGATCGCCTCGGTCGGTGCGCGCTTCGCGTCCGGCACATGGAACATCTGCGCAAGCGTCACGATGGGCAGATATTCGCCGCGCACATTCACCACGCGGCCGCGGCCGTTGACACTCTTCACATCGCCGGCAACGGGTTGAAGTGACTCAAGAATGAAAGACAGCGGCAGGATGTAGGTTTCCTGCCCGATGCGCACCGACATGCCGTCCATGATGGCCAGCGTCAGCGGCAGATGAATGCCTATGGTGGTGCCGTAGTCGGGCAGCGAGTCGATCTCCACCCGTCCGCCCAGGGTCAGGATATTGCGTTTCACCACGTCCATGCCGACACCGCGGCCGGACACGTCGGTGACCGCCGCTGCAGTCGAGAAGCCCGGCTCAAAGATCAGCCCCCAGACCTCGTCGTCGCTCATCGTGTCGGTCACTGCCATGCCGCGCTCGCGCGCCTTGGCCAGAATGCGCTCGCGGTTGAGCCCGGCGCCGTCGTCGGTGACTTCGATGACGATGCTGCCGCCCTGGTGAAAGGCCCGCAGCGTCAGTTGCCCCTGGGCCGGCTTGCCCTTGGCCACGCGCACTTCCGGCGCTTCGATGCCGTGATCGAGACTGTTGCGCACCAGGTGGGTCAGCGGATCTGACAGTTTCTCGATAAAACTCTTGTCCAGTTCGGTATTTTCGCCAACCATTTTCAGCTCTACCTGCTTGTCGAGCTTTTGCGCCATGTCGCGCACCACGCGCGGAAAGCGGTTGAACACGAACGCCACCGGCGTCATGCGGATCGACATCACCGCTTCTTGCAGTTCGCGCGAGTTGCGCTGCAGCAGATTGATGCCGTTGAGCAGCCGCTCGTGATCGACCGGATCGAGCACCGAGCCGGATTGCACCAGCATCGACTGCGTGATCACCAGTTCGCCCACAAGGTTGAGCAACAGGTCGACCTTTTCGATATTGACCCGGATCGAATTCTCGCCCCCGCCGACGCCGCGCTCGACATGCGCGGCGGCCGCCGGCGCTGCCGGCGTCGTTTTGGCCGCAACGGCCTCTGCCGTCGACAGCGGCTCGAACAGACCGAAGCTGTCGTCTTCGGGCGGGGTGGACGCCGTCGCCAGCGGCGTGAACAAGCCGAAGCCGTCTTCCTCGAACGCGACGTCGGGATCGGGCGCCGCCGGTGCGCCGATGAACAGGCCGAAACCGTCGCTTTCGTCCGCACCGAGATCGCGCGTTATGCGAAACGATTCCGGGGCAAGGACGAAGGACAGCGTCTCGCTCGCCTCGGTCACATCGAGCGGCGAATCGAGGCGCAACACCCACGGCCGGACCGGGTCGCCGGCGGCGTCCTGCACCGTTTCCAGCGCCCCCTGCATGCCCAGGTCGGCGATGATCGCCGGAATATCGGCGCCGCTATCCGCGTCGATTTCGATGAACAGCGTGTGCTTCTCCGCAGCGGCAGCCGCCACGGGCGTGGCCGGGATCGTCTGCCGAGCCGGGTCGTCTGCGGCGGCAAACGCCTCGAGCTCGCTGCGCACGGTCGCCACATCATCGCCGACAACGGCGGCGCCATGCCCGCGGTGGGCGGCAAGCATTGCGCCAAGCACATCCTTGGCATGCAGGAAGGCATCGACCATTGGCGAGGTCAGAGCCATCGTCCCCTTGCGCACGCGGTCGAGCAGGTTTTCCAGCACATGGGTCAATTCGGCCAGATCGGAAAAGCCGAAGGTCGCGCTGCCGCCCTTGATCGAATGGGCGGCGCGGAAGATGGCGTTAAGCGACTCTTCGTCGGGCGCGGCAAGATCGAGTTCCAGCAGCAGGGACTCCATATTTGCCAGGTGCTCGTCGGTTTCATCGAAAAAAACCTGATGAAACTGGGACATATCGATGGACACGCGATTACCCCCTGTTGCAATGCAGCCAATGGCGGCGTACGCCACCCGAAGTCAGATGCGCGGCGATCAGCCGATCAGGCGCTTGACCACGTCCAGCAGTTTTTGCGGATCGAACGGTTTCACCAGCCAGCCGGTTGCGCCGGCAGCCCGCCCCATGGTCTTCATCTGTTCGCTGGATTCGGTCGTCAGCATCAACACCGGCGTCGCGCCGTAGCTGGGCAGTTTGCGCAAGGCACGGATCAGCGACAGCCCGTCCATGCCGGGCATGTTCTGGTCGGTCAGCACCAGATCGAAACGCGCTCCCTGCGCCTGGGCGAACCCCGCCTGGCCATCCGGTGCTTCGCTGACTTCGTAACCGGCACTTTTCAGCGTGAAGCCCACCATCTGCCGAATAGAGGCCGAATCATCGACGGTCAGTATTTTTTTTGCCATGTCTTGCTCCGTCAGAAGAGATCGACGCTGCCGCCGTCCATCGCGCTTTGCAGCACCGGCGGATGAGACAGCCGCTCGCGCAGTGCGCCGAGCCGCGCATCGCCGTCCGGCTCGGGCACTTCGGTCGACAATACTTCACGGATACCGTCGAGCCGGTTGGCGACATGGTCGATCAGTTGGGTTGTCATGTCCTGAAATTGCAGGCAGCGCACCGCGTCACCCACTTCGCGCGACAGATCGGCCACCCCTTGCCTGAGCTGGCCGAGCGACGCGCTCATGCGGTCGTCGAGCTGATTGATGCGTTCCGATGTTTCCGTCAGGCGTTGTTTGGCTTGCAGGGTAAACATCATGTCTTGCGAGGCGACCTGATCGATCAGGCTTTCCGCCGCACCGATGGAGCCACCGACCTTGCTGATCAGATCGCGGATCTGGCCGCTGAAGTTTTCGGTGCGGCCGGACAGGCTGCGCACTTCGTCGGCGACCACGGCGAAACCACGGCCGAGTTCGCCGGCACGCGCGGCTTCGATGGCGGCATTGAGCGCCAACATATTGGTTTGTGCCGTAATGCCGCTGATTTCGTCGAGCAGCAGGTTGACCGAATTGATTTCGGCAACGATGCGCTCCATCTGCTCGACCAGCAGCATCGCCGACTTGCTGTTCTCTACCGTCTTCGCGACGAAGGTTTCCATGGTCTGTGCAATTTCAGCGACAAACTGCTTGAAGGAGACGCCGTGCTGCGCCAGCGTGGAGGCGTCCGATTCGCCGCTGGCCAGGTTTTGTGCCAGCTTCAGCTGCGCCTCGGCATGGGAGGCCAGACCGGCGAAACTCTGCACCAGGGTGTTGACCGCTTCGCTGATCAGCGTGCGGGCCCGCACGAGCTCTCCCTGTGCTTCGCTGCTCTGAGCGGCGGCGAAATCGCGCACGGCGCCGAACCCGGACGTTGGCGCCGGCGTCATGTCGAGCGACAGCTCATCGTCATCATCGTCGCGACGTGCTGTCCAGACCACGAGCCCCCACGACGCGACGACGATCAATACCGACAGTCCGCCGGTAATCCAGGCTGATCCACTCAAAAACGGGACCAGCAAGATGGCCGCACACGCCAATACGACAAACAGGTGGTGGCGCATCTGCAAAGGCGCTGCGCTTCTTGACATTTGCATGCCCCAAGGTTGTTTTTTTGCAAACTACATTTCTCTTCATCATACAAAAACATCGTTTTTTCAAGATTATTTGCATGACAAATAAAAATTTGTAGTCGACAAAAAACTGCGCAACAGTCAGAAGGGGCTCAGGAAGGAATACAGAGAATGATTTGCGAGGCGTCGTCGTCGGCATCGCCCGACGGATGAAGCGGCACGATACTTTCGGCCAGCATGGCTTCCAGCCCGATCGGGGAATCGTCCAGTTGTGCATGCAGGGTCTTGAGCGTATGGCGCAATGCGGTTCCATCGACGCCGTCGCTGCACAATACCCACTGGGTATCGGCTTCCAGCGACATGGACAGAATGATGGGATCGGACACGCCGCCAAGGCCGAGCGGCGGCTGCCGGGAGGGGAAGAATGCTTCCGGATCGCCGTGACGCAAGCGCAGCACATCCGGCATGCCGGCATTGATCAGCGCCACGCGACCATGGCGCAGATCAAGATCGAGCGCAGCGGCGGCCACGAAACGGCCGCGTGTCAGACAGTCGGTCAGACTGGCGCACAGATTGCGCAGCGCGGGCGGCGACAGTGTCGACGGCACCAGATGGCGCACGACTGCCAGCACAAACTGGGCCGCGTCGAGCGCGGCCTCCTCGCCATGACCGATGGCATCGGCCAGCACCACCAGGATGCGTGAACAGTCCTGGTAGTAGAGCGCCACATCGCCGCCGACGTCGGCGGAGGGGCGTACGCTCATTTGCATCGGACAGAGGGAACGTCCGGAGGAGGCGAACGACAGCCTGCCGTTGGCGAGGGTCAGATCGAGTCCGGCAAAGCAGGCGGGGGAAACCTGGCCGGTCACCCACATCCAGGCGAGCAGCCGTTCAGACAGTCCCCGCAGATCGAGCGGGCGCTCGAAGACATCGACACACTCCGGCACATCCCAATGCGCACCGGCCACACCGAACACCCAGCTCGGGCAACCGAACCCGCCTTTCGGCCAGGGCGCCGACTGATCGACCGCCTCGACGATCAACAGATCCGGGTGAACGACAGCCGCCTCGGCGGCCGATGAAAGAAAAGTCCAGTCGAGGCTGGCAAGCCAGCACTCCTCCGCCCAGGCCTGCCTGGTCTGTTCCGTCACGAGTGCCGCAAGACGCATGGACGGGGCCGGTTTATTGAATATTGAACATCTTGTTGAAGCAGGCGATTTCCAGCACTTGCTGCACCGTGTCGTGGCAGTTGACCAGCGACAGCGTTTTTTTCTGCAGCGAGGCGCGCTCCTTCAACAACAGCAGCATGCCGAGTGCCGAACTGTCGAGAAACGGCACCTGATCGAAATCGACCACGATTTCACTGACCTGCGCCGTATCGAGCAATTCCTGGCTCGCCTGGCGAAAATCCTTATGCATGTTGAAATCGAACTGGCCGACAAGAATCAACCTTCCGATGCTGCCTTCTATTTTGACAACGGGCTTCATTGAGTCGTCTCCGTGTTGACTACCGTCATGCCAGCGTAAACAGGCAGACAGAATTCGAATCGGGCACCGCCTTCCGGACGATTGGCACAAGCAACTTCGCCACCCAGCTCGTCTGCGACCTTCTTGACGATGGCAAGGCCGAGTCCGGTTCCCCCCGAGCGCGTGGTATAGAACGGTTCGAACAAGCGGCCGAGTTCCGCTTCGGCGATACCCGGACCGGAATCGGACACTGCAAGACAGACGGACTGGCCGCGTAATGATACGGACAATTCTATGCAACTGCCATTGTGCGAAAAGTACATCGCATTCTCGAGCAGATTGGTCATTGCGCCGATCAGTGCCTTGCGATCCCCTTTCACCGTTATGGCAGACTCGGGGTCGGCTCTGCAAACGAAATCGATGCCACGTGCATGGCACTGCGGCAAGAATACCGCACCAAGATCGTCCAGAACCCCGGCCAGATCAAGCGGTTCGCATTCCGACACCTGGCCGCGAACAAAACCGAGCATGTTTTGTATCAAGCCCTCAAGAGCCTTGAGCCTGGTCAAAATCTTGTCGATAAACTTCTGGCGGTCTTCCTCTTTCAAGTCTGCGTTTTTAAGATTGGACGCGTACAGCATCGCCGTAGACAACGGGGTACGCAGCTGATGCGCGAGCGATGCGGCCATGCTCCCCATCGCCGCCAGTTTTTCCTGCCGGGCCAGCTCGCCGGAAAGCTGGTTGAGTCGCGTCACATCTTGCAGCAACGCAATACGCCCGCCGGAGGCAGGCAGCGGTTTGTATTGCAGCGTCAGGTACCGACCGCTTTCAAGCCGATAGGATTGATCGATCTCGGTTGGCGTCAGAAGCGGCAGGATGTCTTGCCAGTGCTGGTTCTGCACATGCCGCCCCAACATTTGGATTGCGGCAGGATTCTCGGAAATAACCTGATCTTCGTCCGATAATTCCAGCACACCGGCCGGCAGCGCCTCGAGCAGCAGCCCCAGACGCTCCGCCAGCGCGGCATTGGCCGAAACTTGCTGACGCAAGGCATTGTTGGCTTCGTCAAGTTGCTGGTTGAGGACAGCCGCCTGCGATTCGAGCTGGCGGTAGGCGCCGATCAGTTTGTCAGATACCGCGTTGAATTGCTCGAACGCCGCTTCGAGCTGTTGTTGGTCGGGCAATTTTGAAACTTTTTTTGGCATATCTTCTGCGGTATTTGTAAAAAGCAGTTAGTAGGTATGATAATTAAACAAATTATTTTGGGTATACTAGACGGGTGCCAAGGCACATTTGTCAAAATTTACCAGGAACACCTGATAACTGGCGTATAAAGGGAGTGTATACGCCATACAACAAGATGCCGCGGAGGTTGCTGTGTCAGAGCTTCTAAAAAAAATCGATGCCCGAACCAAGCTGGCGGGGACCAACAAACTCGAGATCTTGCTGTTTTCGCTCGGTTTGGATCAACGGACCAACCGTAAGGAAGTTTTCGGCATCAACGTGTTCAAGGTGCGCGAAGTCATGCGCACGCCCGAAATCACCACAGCACCCGAGATGCCCTCGTCGGTCGAGGGCATGGTCAGCTTGCGCGGCACGCTGGTTCCCGTCATCGACCTGGCCAAATACGCCGGCATCGTGACCACCAACAAACCCGAAATCATGATCGTGACCGAGTACAACGGCCACACTCAGGGCTTCCTCGTCGAATCGGTCGACACCATTCTCCGCCTGGACTGGTCGGCGATGCGCATGCCTCCCGACATGATCACCAACCGCATGGCAGGTCTCGTCACTGCAGTCACCGAGCTCGATGCCGGTACGCTCGTCATGATGATGGACGTGGAAAAGGTTCTCGCCGAGACCACGCTCAACAACGACGATCACCTGTACATCAACGTCAAGCCGATCAAGGAAGAACGGATGATCTTCTTCGCCGACGACTCGGTCGTCGCCCGCAAGCAGATCGAACGTACCCTCGACGCCATGAACATCCACTACGCCCAGGCCATCAACGGCGCCAAGGCGTGGGAGGAGTTGCAGCGCATGGCCATGCAGGCCGACCTGGCCAACCGCAAGCTGAGTGACATCCTGCACCTCGTGCTGACCGACGTGGAAATGCCGGAAATGGACGGCTATATGCTGACCAAGATGATCCGCAGCGATCCGCGCTTCGCCGGCATTCCGGTATTGATGCACTCGTCGCTGTCCGGCGCTTCGAACCAAAAGCTCGGCGAATCGGTCGGCGTCGATGCCTATGTATCGAAGTTCGAGCCGCAGAAGCTGTCGATGAAGTTGCGCGAAATGCTGAAAATCCAGGACGCAGAATAACAACCGGTCTTGAATGGGGAAGGGATAGAAGATGCCAGCCAATGACGCCTCCTTGCTAGCCACGGTCGATGCGCGCACCAAGCTTGCGGGCTCCAACAAGATGGAGATTCTGCTGTTCTCGCTCGGTACGCGGGAAACATTCGGGATCAACGTATTCAAGGTTCGCGAAGTGTCGCAAACCCCGGCCATCACCAAGTCGCCGAACATGCCGATCGGGGTGGTCGGCGTATTGTCGCTGCGCGGCAATATCATTCCGGTGATCTCGCTGGCCAAATTCATCTGTCCGGACAATTCGGCGCGCCGCTTCGACACGATGATCGTGACCGAATTCAACAAGAGCACCCAGGCCTTTCTGGTCGACTCGGTCGATCGCATCATCCGCGTCGACTGGGACAAGGTGCGTGCTCCAGACAATATGGCCACCAGTTCTGCCGTACAGCAGAACCTGATCACGGCCATCACCGAGCTCGAGGATGGCAAGCTCGTCTCCATCCTCGACGTCGAACAGATTCTCGCCAGCGTGGTCGGTGAAGCCCGGGTCCCCGACGTACCGGTCGCCAACCTGGGCGTAGACCAATACATGTTCTTCGTCGACGACTCGGCGGTCGCCCGCAAGGAAATCACCGGGGTGCTGGAAAAGATGGGGATCAAGTTCCAGCAGGCCACCAATGGCCGGGAAGCCTGGGAACGGCTGCAGATGTTCGCTTCGCGCAACTGGGTCGAAGGCGAATCGCTGCACGATTATCTGAAGGTGATTCTGGTCGACGCAGAAATGCCGGAAATGGACGGCTACGTTCTGACCAGACTGATCAAGTCCGATCACCGTTTCAACGGCATTCCGGTCGTGATGCATTCGTCGCTTTCGTCCAATGCCAACCGCGCGATGGGCTCGAGTGTCGGCGTGGATGCCTACGTAGCCAAGTTCGATCCGATCGCATTGGCGGAAACATTGATTCCTTTCTTGCAAAGGTAGCGGCTACAATTGGCCACTTTATGGATTGACTGAATAATTTCGGGACACCTCGATGCCAGACAAGAATATGCGCTTTCTCGTGGTGGATGACTTTTCCACGATGCGCCGCATTGTGCGCAACCTGCTGAAGGAGCTCGGCTTCACCAATGTGGATGAAGCCGAAGACGGCCAGGTCGCGCTGCATAAGCTCAAGACCCAACCGTACGACTTTGTAGTTTCCGATTGGAACATGCCCAACATGACGGGCATCGAGCTGTTGAAAGCCATACGGGCCGACGCGCAGTTCAAGGGGTTGCCGTTCCTGATGATTACCGCCGAAGCCAAGCGGGAGAACATCATCGAAGCGGCCATGGCGGGTGCGAGCGGTTATATCGTCAAACCGTTCACCGCTGCGACACTGGAAGAGAAGATGAACAAGATCTTCCAGTCCTTGAACAAATAAGAACGGCCCCGGTTGGGACCTGAATCAGGAGAAATGATCGTGCCGGATCACATCTTGGAAAACGGGGATTCGCCAGAACTGGAAGACCTGTTCGACTCCATTGCCCATCAAGTGCAAGCAGAGTCGGCGCCAGTCGCGGGGGTCGCATCTTCAGACGCCCCCATCATAGAGGAATCGATCCGTCCGGTGCCGCCGGAGCTGATCGATCCGGCAGTGATGTACGACCAGATCGGGCAGTTGACACGCAAGCTGCATGACGCCATGCAGTCGATGGGTTACGACAAGTCACTGGAAACCATCGCCGAAGCCATTCCGGACGCCAAGGACCGCCTGGGCTACATCGCCACGTTGACCGAAAGCGCCGCCAAGCGCGTGCTGGACGCAACCGATATCGCCAAGCCGATCCAGGACCACCTCGAATCGCGTGCGGCCGAGCTCAACCAGCGCTGGAATCTGGTGTTCGACAACAAGCTGTCTGTCGGCGATTTCAAACAGCTGGCGGAAGATACCCGCAACTATCTCGGCGGCGTGCCGGATCAGACCCAGGCGACCAGCACCCAGCTGCTGGAAATCGTCATGGCGCAGGATTTTCAGGATCTGACCGGTCAGGTCATCAAGAAAATGATGGATATGTTCAAGGGGATCGAGCACGAACTGGTTTCGTTCCTGATCGCGTACTCCCCGACGATGAAAAAAGTGGAGCTCGACACCGGCCTGCTCAACGGTCCGGTGGTCAATCCGGAAGGACGCAGCGACGTCGTTACCAGCCAACAGCAGGTCGATGACCTGCTCGAAAGCTTGGGCTTCTAAGGCAATAATTGAGTAAGAGGGTGTCACCATGAGTGAATTCGGCGGAATGGAGGAGCTGCTCCAGGACTTCTTGATGGAATCCAACGACCTGTTGTCGGACGTGGACAACAAGCTGGTTGAACTCGAGAAGCGCCCGGACGACAAGGCTCTGCTTAACGATATCTTTCGCGGGTTCCACACCATCAAGGGCGGCGCAGGCTTCCTGAACGTGGCCCCGATGGTTACCTTGTGCCACCGGACGGAAAACCTGTTCGACAAGTTGCGCAATGGCGAACTGAGCCTGTCGCCCGAAGTCATGGACGTCATCCTGCATTCCACCAGCGTAGTGCAGGAGATGTTCGGCACCCTCGGCCAGGGCCTGATGCCGAAGAGTTGCGATCCGGCGCTGCTGGCCGCACTCGACGCAGTGCTGGCCGGGGAAACCCCGGCTGCGGTGAGTGCGGCACCTGCCGCCGCTCAAGCGGCTCCGGCTGCCGAACAGCCGGCCCCTGCCGCAGCGCCTGCGCCCGAAGGCGGTCCTGACTGGAACGCACTGCACCAGAGCGTGACCGGAACACCAGCCCCTCAGGCCGCAGCTCCGCAGCCTGCCCCCGCGGCACCGGCGCCTGTCGCCGCAGCACCCGTCGCGCCGGCGCCCGCACCGGCCCCGGCTCCCGCACCGGCCAAATCGCAGCCGATGGCTCAGGCGAAGAGCGGCGGCAGCGTCAGCGGCCCGCAAGAGAACACCATTCGCATCGACACGGTGCGGCTCGACATGGTTCTCAACCTGTCGGGTGAAATCGGCCTGACCAAGAACCGGCTGACCACCCTGCGCACGGAAATCCTGCAGGGCAATAACGACACCAATACCCTGCGCTCGCTCGATGAGTCGATCAGCCAGCTCGACTTGCTCGTCGGCGATCTGCAAAACGCGGTCATGAAGACCCGCATGCAGCCGATCGGCCGCCTGTTCCAGAAATATCCGCGTTTGGCGCGCGATCTGGCACGTCAGCTCGGCAAGGAAGTCGAACTGGTGCTCAGCGGCGAGGAAACCGAGCTCGACAAGACCATGATCGAGGATCTGAACGATCCGCTGGTCCACCTCGTGCGCAACTCTGTCGACCACGGTGCGGAATTGCCCAACGAGCGTATCGCTGTCGGCAAGAAGCCGCAGGCCACCATTCAGCTGACCGCAGAGCAGGTCGGCGACCACATCCTGATCGAAATCACCGACGACGGCCGCGGCATGAGCGCCGACTCGTTGCGGCGCAAGGCGATCGAAAAGGGCCTGATCGACGTCGAGACCGCCAACTCGCTCGACGAAAAGCAGTGCCTGCAACTGATTTTCCTGCCCGGCTTCTCGACCAAGGACCAGATTTCCAGCGTCTCCGGCCGCGGTGTCGGCATGGACGTAGTACGTACCAACATCCAGAAACTCAACGGCCGCATCGATATCAACTCGGTGCCGGGTGAAGGAACGCGGATCAGCATCTCGCTGCCGCTGACGCTCGCCATTCTGCCGGTACTGGTGGTGCGCGTTTGCAACCAGGCATTTGCCGTGCCGCTCGCCATGGTCCGCGAGATCATCACCATCGACCCGGACGCCATACAGGAAGTCTCGGGCCGCCCGACCATCGTCGTTCGCGACGAGATCTTGCCGCTGAAAACGCTGGCAGGCCTGCTTGGCTGGGAACCGACGCAGAAGCCCTGCTTCGGCGTGTTGATGCAATCGGCGGAAAAGGCCTTCATTCTCGCGATCGATTCCTTCATCGGCCGCGACGACGTGGTGATCAAGCCACTGCAGAACATCCGGCCGAAGGGCGTGGCGGGTGCAACGCTGTCGGGCGACGGCTCTGTGGTGCTGGTCCTCGACATGGAAGACCTGCTTTCCGCCAGCGAGGCGGGCAGCGGCACGAGGATGTCCGAACTGATCTCTGTATAAGCAGGCATGACAACAACAACGGCTTTTATCGGTAGACAACCTGTTTTGAACCGGAATCAGCAGCTCATAGGTTATGAGCTGCTTTTTCGTCCGCATGCCCAGGCCGACTCGGCCGGACACACGGCCCCGCTGCAAGCGGACACGCAGGTGTTGGTCAACACACTGAATCACATGGGCACGAGCTGGCTGGTCGGCAACAAGCTCGCCTTCATCAACGTCGGCGAGGAGATGCTGACCAGCGACTTTCTCGAGCTGCTGCCGCCCCGGCGCATCATCCTCGAAATCGCGCCGGACATCCCGCTCTGCTCGGAACTGCAGTCGCGGGTGCGCCATCTGCGCTCGCTCGGCTTCAGCATCGCACTCGACAACTTCAGTTTCGACGCGCCGTCATCCGCCTTTCTCGATCAGACCAGCTATGTGAAGCTGGACGTGGGAAACCCGGACGCAGCACAGTTTCAGCTCAGTGCGGCACGCCTGCGCAGCTTCCCGGTCAACCGCATCGCCGAGCGGGTCGAAACCTACGAACAGTACCGACTCTGCCACGACCTCGGTCTGGATGGATTTCAGGGATTTTATTTCGCCAAGCCGGAAACCCTGTCGGCCAGGGTGATCAACGGCACCTTCTCCAACACGTTGGCACTGCTCAATCTGTTGCGTCAGGATGCCGATATCGTCGAACTGGAAAACGTACTCAAGCGCGATGTCGGACTCTCCTACAAGCTGCTGCGTTATGTGAATTCGGCTGCTGCCGGGCTCAATACCACCATCACCTCGTTTGCGCATGCGGTCACCGTGCTTGGCTACAAGAAGCTGTACCGCTGGCTGACGCTGTTGCTCGTCACCGCGGACGAAGGCGGGACCGTACCGCCTGCGCTGCAGAAAACCGTCGTCACCCGTGGCCGGCTGATGGAGCTCATCGGCATTCACAAGCATCTCGACCACGAACATTGCGACAATCTGTTCATCGTCGGCATGTTCAGTTTGCTCGATGTCCTGTTCGACATGCCGATGACCGCCGTGCTCGAACATTTGCACATGCCGGAAAATATCCAGTCGGCCCTGCTCGGCAGGAGCAGCGAGTTCACCCACTACCTGCTGCTCGCCCGCGCCTGCGAGGATCAGTCCATGCGCGGCGTGAACGAGCTGTGCGCACGACTGGAACTCAGCAGCGCCGACTTCAACCTCGCCCACACATCGGCGCTGGCCTGGGTCGAGGGGCTGGGCTTATAATCCGCGCTTTTTCAGACCATCTGCAATGAACTGTCTCGCAATCGATACTTCTTTCGACTTCCTGTCGCTGGCGCTCGGCGTCAACGGCAAGACTGAAGTCCTGCATGAACCGGCCGGACAGGCGCACGCCGAACGTGCACTGCCGGCCATCGGCCGCCTGCTCGCCGCCGCTGGCACGGAGCTGAAGGATCTCGACGCCGTGGTGTTCGGCCAAGGACCGGGCTCGTTCACCGGCCTACGCATCGCCTGCGGGCTCGCGCAGGGGCTGTCGTTCGCCGCCGGACTGCCGGTCATCGCCATTCCCACGCTTGATTGCGTGGCGGCGCAGGCTGTCGGGCGCGTGCTCGTCTGCCTGGATGCGCGCATGGGACAGGTCTACACCGCCGCCTACGATACCAGCGGCACCTGGCAGCGCCTTGCGCCGATGGGACTGTGCAATCCGCAGGAGGTGTCCCTGCCCGACGAGACCGGAGGCTGGATCGCCGCCGGCAACGGCTTTGCCGCCTACCGCGAAGCGCTCGCCGGCCGCCTTGCGCCCCGCTTCGCCGCCATCGAGGAGAGCCTGATGCCGCGCGCCGATGCGCTGCTCAGGCTGGCCGAAACCGGCCGCTATGCATCGACGCACCCAAGCGAGGCAGGTCTGCTCTATATCCGCGACAAGGTCGCCTTGACCAATAGCGAGCAGCAGGCCCTGCGCAAATGATCACCTTCCGGCCAGGGACGGCTGACGAGGCTGAACGCATGGCTGCGCTGGAAGCACGCGTTGCCGGCTGGCCCTGGAGCGTCGGACAATACCGGGATTCGCTCCGCAGCGACCACCGCGCGATCGTCATAGAGGATAATGGGCAGCCGGTCGGGCAGATCCTGCTGATGCAGGTGCTCGACGAGGCGGAGATCCTTAATATCGCCATCGATCTGCCCTGGCAGGGACGCGGCCTGGGTCGCCAGCTGCTGGAGCATGCGTTGGCAGGGCTGACGGCAGAAGGAATGCGCCGGGTGTTTCTGGAAGTCAGGGAAAACAATCTGGCCGCCCGGGCGCTCTATACCCGCTGCGGTTTCCGCGACTGCGGACTGCGCAAGAATTACTACCCCGCCGCCGGCGGGCGTGAACACGCCGTTTTGATGGAGGCCGCACTGTGAATCGCAAGCCGCTGATTGCCGAAGCACTCGGCCTCGGCCCAATCTGGCAGCGTCGCGTCATCGACGACGCCGATCAGGCGCTCCCCTGCTGGCTGGACGTCGGACTCGCGCGGCAATCTGCAGCACCATTCCCGGATGCGCTGCCGGCCGACGCCCCCCCCCGCCCGGCCTCCGCCGATACCCCTGCCACCATCACGCAACAGCCGGTACAGCGGACCGATCCCGTCGCCGCGCCGCCCTGCGCGCCCCAAGACATGGCGGACACGGCAACCGTGCTGTCGTGGGACGCACTGCAGGCAGCCGTGCATGACTGCCGTCAATGTCGCCTGAGTCAGACTCGCACCAACGCCGTATTCGGCCGCGGTCACGACGCCGCACGCTGGCTGCTGGTCGGTGAAGCGCCGGGAGAGCAGGAAGACCGGCAGGGACTGCCGTTCGTCGGCCGTGCCGGCAAGCTGCTCGACAATATGTTGTCCGCCGCAGGCCTGAGCACGGATCGCGATGTTTATATCGCCAACGTGCTCAAGTGCCGCCCGCCGGGCAATCGCAATCCGCAGCTCGACGAAATCGCCGCCTGCCAATCTTTCCTGCACCAGCAGATCGCGCAGATCAAACCGGAGATCATCATTGCGCTGGGCCGTTTTGCCGCGCAGACCCTGCTTGAGACCAGTGACAGCATTTCCCGCCTGCGCGGCCGCGTACACGACTACCGCGGCATACCGATGATCGTCACATTCCATCCAGCCTATCTGCTGCGCAATCCCCCCGACAAAAACAAGGCCTGGCAGGACTGGGTGCTGGCCAAGAACACCATCGACCGGCACTGAGCGCAGGCAATAAAAAACCCTTCGGTATCCCGAAGGGTTTTTTTTAGACTGCCAATCACCGGAAGCCGGGCTTACTTCAGCTTCGTTTCCTTGTACAGCACATGCTTGCGGACGACGGGATCGTACTTCTTGATCTCCATCTTTTCCGGCATGGTGCGCTTGTTCTTGGAAGTGGTGTAGAAGTGGCCGGTGCCGGCGGTCGATTCCAGCTTAATCTTGTCGCGCATGGTATACCTCAGTCGCTATCCGTGTTAACCGCTGATTAGATCTCGCCGCGAGCGCGCAGATCAGCCAGGACAGCATCGATACCCAGCTTGTCGATGGTGCGCAGAGCAGCCGTCGAGATACGCAGCCGAACCCAGCGGTTTTCGCTTTCTACCCAGAACTTGCGATATTGCAGGTTCGGCAGAAAACGACGTTTCGTTTTGTTGTTGGCGTGGGAAACGTTGTTCCCGGTCATCGGACGCTTGCCGGTGACTTTGCAAACACGCGCCATGTTGAACTCCCAAAACCGGTAAAACTGGCTTTATACCACAAAAACAGCGATATATTCAAGCCAGTTGCACGCCTGTGCCCGTATGGGCAACGCGGCGTCGCGTTAAAGTGGACGAATTTTGCATTATAACAGCACTTATCCTGACAAGTCGAATTCTACCGAGAAACCTGTCGGTCAATGCCGCACAAACCTGCCGTGGCCGATGTGGCGCTGCAACACCGTCACGGTGAAAACGGTTCAAATTTCACCTGCTTTCAGGGTAGAATCCCGGATTCCAACAGAGTCGTAGATCCATGACCAAGTTCATCTTCGTTACCGGCGGTGTGGTCTCTTCCCTTGGCAAGGGGATCGCCGCTGCGTCTATCGCTGCAATTCTCGAATCCCGCGGGCTCAAGGTCACCATGCTGAAGCTCGATCCATACATCAACGTCGACCCGGGCACCATGAGCCCGTTCCAGCACGGCGAGGTGTTCGTGACCGAGGACGGCGCGGAAACCGACCTCGACCTGGGGCACTACGAGCGCTTCATCCACGCCAGGATGAAAAAGAGCAACAACTTCACCACCGGCCAGATCTACGAATCGGTCATCACCAAAGAACGCCGCGGCGATTATCTCGGTGGCACCGTGCAGGTCATCCCGCACATCACCGACGAAATCAAACTCAAGGTAAGCGAAGGCGCCGGTGAGGCCGATGTCGCGATCGTCGAAATCGGCGGCACGGTCGGCGACATCGAATCACTGCCCTTCCTGGAAGCCATCCGCCAGATGCGCACCCAGTATGGCCGCAAGAACACCCTGTACGTGCACCTTTCCTTCGTGCCCTATATCGCCACTGCCGGCGAAATCAAGACCAAGCCGACCCAGCACTCGGTCAAGGAACTGCGCGAAATCGGCATCCAGCCCGACATCCTGCTCTGCCGCATGGACCGCGAGCTGCCGGACGACGAAAAGCGCAAGATCGCGCTGTTCTGCAACGTCGAAGAACAAGCGGTCATCGGCTGTTATGACGCCGACAGTATCTACAAGGTGCCGGGCATGCTGCATGCGCAGGGCATCGACGACATCATCAGCGAACAACTGCAACTCGAGCTGCCGCCGGCCGATCTGTCGGCCTGGAACCGCATCATCGACGCCATCGAGCACCCGACCGAGACGGTGGACATCGCCATGGTCGGCAAGTATGTCGATCTGACCGAGTCGTACAAATCATTGTCCGAAGCCCTCAAGCACGCGGGCGTGCACACCAAGAGCCAGGTCAACATCCATTACGTCGATTCGGAAGAAATCGACCGTGACGGCGCCGAATCGCTGCGCAGCATGGACGCCATCCTGGTGCCTGGCGGCTTCGGCAAGCGCGGCGTGGAAGGCAAGATCAAGGCGGTTCGCTTTGCCCGCGAAAACAACATCCCCTATCTCGGCATCTGCCTCGGCATGCAGATCGCGCTGATCGAATATGCCCGCGACGTCGCCGGCATGGCCGGCGCAAACTCGACCGAGTTCAATGCGGAAACCGAATTCCCGGTCGTAGCCTTGATCGACGAGTGGGTCAACCATGACGGCAAGATCGAAACCCGCGACGAGAATTCCAATATGGGCGGCACCATGCGCCTCGGCGGCCAGCAGTGCGACCTGCTGCCCGGCTCGCTCGCCGCACGCGTCTACGGCGCCGAACATATCGTCGAGCGTCATCGCCATCGTTACGAAGTCAACAATTACTACGTCAAGCGCCTCGAAGCAGCCGGTCTGAAGATCAGCGGGCTGTCGGCCGGCCATGAAAAATTGGTGGAAACGGTAGAACTCGCCGATCACCGCTGGTTCTTCGGCTGTCAATTTCACCCGGAATTCACCTCAACGCCGCGTGACGGCCATCCGCTGTTCACCGCCTATATCCAGGCGGCACTGGCCTACAAGGCTGAGAAAAACGGGAGCAAAGCATGAAACTGTGCGGATTTGAAGTCGGTCTCGACAAGCCGCTGTTCCTGATCGCCGGCCCGTGCGTGATCGAGAGCGAGCAAATGGCGCTCGACACTGCCGGTGAACTGAAAGCCATCACCGACCGGCTCGGCATCCCCCTCATCTACAAGTCGAGCTACGACAAGGCCAACCGCTCGAGCGGCACCTCGTTCCGCGGTTTCGGCATCGACGAGGGCTTGCGCATTCTGGCCGAGGTCAAGCGCCAGATCGGCGTGCCGGTACTGACCGACGTGCACGCGGCCGAGGAAATTGCCCAGGTCGCCGCCGTGGTCGACGTGCTGCAGACTCCGGCCTTCCTGTGCCGCCAGACCGACTTCATCCGCGCGGTGGCCCAATGCGGCAAGCCGGTCAACATCAAAAAGGGGCAATTCCTTGCCCCGGGCGACATGAAGAACGTCATCGACAAGGCGCGCGCAGCGGCCAGCGAAGCCGGCCATGACCCGGACAGCTTCCTGGCATGCGAGCGCGGCGTATCGTTCGGCTACAACAATCTGGTATCGGACATGCGCTCGCTGATGATCATGCGCGAAACCGGCTGCCCGGTCGTCTACGACGCCACCCACTCGGTGCAATTGCCGGGAGGACAGGGCACCGCCTCCGGCGGCCAGCGCGAATTCGTGCCGGTGCTGGCGCGCGCCGCAGTCGCGGCGGGCATTGCCGGCATCTTCATGGAAACCCATCCCAATCCCGCCCAGGCTCTGTCAGATGGACCGAATGCCTGGCCGCTGGGACGCATGGAAGCTTTACTCACCGTACTGAAAGACATCGACAAGCTGGTAAAAACCAGCCCTTTCCCTGAGCACGACCTCTGATTTTGTTTTTGTTGTGACAACATGCAAACCCCTTCGGGGGCGATAAAATCAACCAAACCAGGATAGGTGTAAAAGTATGAGCTCAATCATTGATGTGGTGGCCCGCGAGATCCTAGATTCGCGCGGCAATCCGACCGTCGAAGCGGACGTACTGCTCGAGTCCGGCGTCATGGGGCGCGCAGCAGTTCCTTCCGGCGCCTCGACCGGCGAAAAGGAAGCCCTCGAACTGCGCGATGGCGACAAGTCGCGCTATCTCGGCAGGGGTGTGCTCAAGGCAGTCGAGCATATCAACACCGAAATCTGCGAAGCCATCATCGGCCTCGACGCCAACGATCAGGCCTTCATCGACAAGACCCTGATCGAACTTGACGGCACCGAAAACAAGGGCCGCCTCGGCGCAAACGCCATGCTGGCCGTCTCGATGGCGGTTGCCCGTGCCGCAGCCGAAGACTCCGGCCTGCCGCTCTACCGCTATCTGGGCGGCGCAGGCCCGATGGCCATGCCGGTGCCGATGATGAACGTCATCAACGGCGGCGCTCACGCCAACAACACGCTGGACATCCAGGAATTCATGATCATGCCGGTCGGCGCGCAAAGCTTCCGTGAAGCCCTGCGCTGCGGTGCCGAGATCTTCCACAACCTGAAGAAAATCTGCAACGGCAAGGGCTTTGCCACCACCGTCGGCGACGAAGGCGGCTTCGCCCCCAACCTCGCTTCGCACGAAGAAGCGATCCAGCTGATCCTCGAAGCCATCGACGCCGCCGGCTACGTGGCCGGCCAGGACGTGATGATCGCCCTGGACTGCGCCTCGAGCGAGTTCTACCGCGACGGTCGTTACCATCTGACCGCCGAAGGCCTGTCGCTGAGCTCGGAACAATTCACCGATTACCTGGAAAAGCTGGTCGACCAGTACCCGATCATCTCGATCGAAGACGGCATGAGCGAACATGACTGGGACGGCTGGAAGCTGCTCACCGAACGCCTCGGCAAACGCGTGCAGCTCGTTGGCGACGACATCTATGTCACCAACCCGGCCATCCTTGCCGAAGGCATCCGCCAGGGCATCGCCAACGCACTGCTCGTCAAGGTCAACCAGATCGGCACCCTGTCGGAAACGCTGAAAGCGGTCGATCTCGCCAAGCGCTCCGGTTACACCAGCGTGATGAGCCACCGCTCCGGCGAAACCGAAGACAGCACGATCGCCGACCTGGCCGTCGCCACCAACTGCATGCAGATCAAGACCGGCTCGCTGTCCCGTTCCGATCGTATGGCGAAATACAACCAGCTGCTGCGTATCGAGGAAGAACTCGGCGATGCCGCGTCCTATCCTGGCCGTTCGGCTTTTTATCAACTTAAATAAGATAACTGCACGATGCGCTGGCTGACCCCTACCCTGATCACGCTGATCGTTGCCCTTCAATGGCCGTTATGGCTGGGAAAGGGCAGCTGGTTCAGGGTATGGCAGCTGGACAAGCAGCTACAGGAACAGCGGGTGACCAACCAACAGTTGATCGCCCGCAACGCCGCCCTCGACGCGGAAGTCCGCGACTTGAAACAAGGGACGGACGCCATCGAAGAACGAGCCCGGAACGAATTGGGCATGATCAGGAACGGCGAAGTATTTTTCCAGCTACTAACACCGGCAAACGCATCCACTAGCCAATAACTAAACGCTACTCGTCGCGATGCCTGCCCTGCACTACGGAGACATTGCGACAGATGAGCAGTAACAGGTTTTCCAGGGTATGGGCCATGACAACAAACAATCCCATTGAAGTCGCCCGCGAAACGCTCAAGCAGCTTTCCGCGCGCAAGTTGCTGCCTACGCCGGAGAACTTTGAACGCGTCTTCAACGAATTGTCGCGCACGCCGGTATCCCGCGAAAACCGCCTGGCATCGCAACTGGCGCGCGCACTCGAATCGCAATCGCAAGACAACGTGCAAAGCCGGGTCGCGTTGACCCGGCTGCAACAGGCCGTCGACGACGAACGCTGGGAACAGATCCCCCAACTCGCCATCGACTGCATGCGGGAAATCCTCAAGAGCGATGATCTGACCCAGCCATGGGGTGCGCTGATCAATGACCTGATCCGCGCCTGGGACCTGCGGCAGCCCGACCTGCCGCAAAACTTCAAGCAAAGCACGCTCGAACGCGTGTTGATCAACTACGGCAACCAGCCCCAAGAGCTCAACCAGAAACTGAGCGCGCTGGTCAGCAACTGGGGCGCCCCGCCGAGCCAGCGCGAAAACCCCGACGTCGAAGAGCAGACAGCCGGTGACACCACCATCGACGGTCATGATGCTGTAGCGCAAATGATCATCGATGGCGCATGGGGCACCTGGCGGCGCACGCTCGCCTACGCGCTCAAGCACGGCCTCGAACCACGACTGGATAATGCCCCGGAGTTGCAACAGGAACTGGGAGCACTGATCGGTGATCTCGAGGGCTTGAGCAGCAGCGACGAACTCGATGCATTCCTGCCGCGACTGCGCAGCTTCATGATCCGGATCGAACTGCAATCGCAGCAGCAGGGACGGCTGGTCACCAGCCTTGCCAGTCTGCTCAAGCTGATGCTGGAGAATATTGCCGAACTCAACCACACCGACAGTTATCTGGTCGGGCAGGTGTCCGGCCTGCAGGAACTGCTGTCACACCAGCCGATGTCCATGCAGCAGCTCTACCAGCTCGAAACGAGCTTGCGCGAAGTGATCCGCAAACAGGGCAGTCTGAAGAACTCGCTCGACGAAGCGGCCAATTCGCTGCGCGTATTGCTCGACAGCTTCATCAACCGGCTGTCACAGATCACGGACAGCACCGACGAATTCCAGCACAAGATCAACCAGCACAGCGAGCGGTTGAAAAGCACCACCGACGTCGGCGAGCTCAACCACATCATTGCCGACCTGGTCGACGACACGGTCGAGATGCAGCAGGGGCTCACCCAGTCGCGCGACGAGCTGGTCACGGCACGCGAGCAGGTCGAGGCGGCCGAAAGCCGCATCAAGGAGCTGGAAAGTGCGCTGGAAGCCGCCAGTGCCAAGGTCAAGGAAGACCAGCTGACCGGCGCCTACAACCGCCGCGGACTGGCCGAACACTTCCAGCGTGAAATCGGCCGGACCGAACGCACGCACAACCCCTTGTGTGTCGCGCTGCTCGACGTCGACAACTTCAAGCAGCTCAACGACCACTACGGCCACTTGGCCGGCGACGATGCGCTGATCTACATCGTCGAAGTGATTCGCGACAACATTCGCCCGGCCGATGTGGTCGCCCGCTTCGGCGGCGAAGAGTTCGTGCTGCTGATGCCGGATACCGCCCTCGACGAGGCGCTGGAAACCATTCGCCGTCTGCAGCGCGAGATGACCAAGACCTTCTTCCTCACCAATAACGACCGCCTGGTGATCACCTTCAGCGCCGGCGTCGCCCAATGGCATCTCGGCGAACGCGATGTCGACGTGATCGAACGCGCCGACCAGGCCATGTATCAGGCCAAGCTTGCCGGCAAGAACCGCGTGCGCAGCGCCGAAGACGATCTGCACGCCGCGCTCGACGGCGGCATCTGAACGAAAAAAACGGGGCGCTGTCGCCGCCCCGTCGGTTTATTTGTTGCCGCTACGCGCCCGCCTGCGGCGCACTTCCTTCGGATCGGCCAATAACGGCCGGTAAATCTCCACCCGATCCCCGTCGCGCAGCACATGGCCCGGCTGCACCGCCTTGCCAAATACCCCAAGGCGCAGCGTTGCGCCATCCAGACCATGGCGGGCAATCATGCCCGCGGCTTCGACCGCCTCGTGAGCGGTCACGCCGGCCGGCAGCGTCAGGGCAACAATGCATTGTTCGGCGGGCAGCGCCCACGCCACTTCGACATCAATCGTTTCACTCATCGCCATACACCCGGTCCGCTTCCTTGATAAAGGCATCGACCAGCGAAGCCGAGATGTGATCGAACACCGGACCGATCAGCTTCTCCAGGATACGACTGGAAAACTGGTAGGCCAGGCGAAACTCGATCTTGCAACCGACGTCCCCGAGCGGCAGAAAATGCCAGCGACCACTCAGCGCTTCGAACGGCCCGTCCTCGAGCTCCATGTCGATCGACTGGTCGGCAATACAGACATTGCGCGTGGCAAAATGTTGACGAACCTTGAAATAATCAATATGCAGCCGCGCACGCACGTTCTCACCGGCACGCTCCAGCACCTCGGCGCCTGAACACCAGGGCAGAAAGGCAGGATAACGCTCGAAATCGTTCACCAGCGCATACATCTGGGCCGGGGTATGACCGACCAGCACATTCTTTTCAACGACCTTCATCGCAAGCGAACAGCAAAAAAACAGAACGTTACCTGTTTCACCGCCGGAGGACAAGAATCGCTCCGAACTGTTCTGGGCGAAGCTACTGAATTTGCGAAAGATTCAGCCCGGGCGCGGACTCTGCTAAAATGGCGGATTCACATCAGCACATCAGCCCGATCCATGAGCATCATCGACAACCGCAAAGCCTGGCACGAGTACTTCATCGAAGAAAAGATCGAAGCCGGGCTCGTGCTCGACGGCTGGGAGGTCAAATCCATCCGCGCCGGGCGCATCCAGCTCAAGGAAAGCTATGTCGTCTGGCAGCGCGGTGCCTTCTGGCTCATCGGCGCGCACATCTCGCCGCTGCAGTCGGCGTCGACGCACGTCAACCCCGACCCGGTCAGAATGCGCAAACTGCTGCTCAAGCAGGAAGAGATCAACAAACTGATCGGCAAGGTCGAACGCGCCGGCTACACGATGGTAGCCCTCGACCTGCACTACACCCGCGGGCGCATCAAGGCCGAAATCGGTCTGGCCAAAGGCAAGAAACAACACGACAAGCGCGCAACGGAAAAAGACCGTGAATGGGCGCGTGAAAAACAGCGCCTCATGCGCAACAAGGGTTAACTCAGGCATCACCCGCCGCACTCACCGCATATGGCGGCGGGCACATATCAAGGAACAGCATGGACAAAATCCTCATTCTCGACTTCGGCTCGCAAGTATCCCAGCTCATCGCGCGCCGCGTACGCGAAGCGCATGTCTACTGCGAACTGCATCCGTTCGACATGCCGATCGACGAGATCCGCGCCTTTGCCCCCAAGGGCATCATTCTGTCGGGCGGCCCCAACTCGGTCTACGAAAGCGATTACCAGGCCGATGCCGGGCTGCTCGAACTCGGTGTGCCGGTGCTCGGCATCTGCTACGGCATGCAATGGATGGCACAGGCGCTCGGCGGCAGGGTCGAATCCGGCCATCTGCGTGAATTCGGCTACGCGGAAGTGCGCACGGAGCGCAGCCAGCTGTTCGATGGCCTGGCGGACAAGACACTGGCCAATGGCGAAAACTCGCTCGAAGTCTGGATGAGCCATGGCGACAAGGTCAGCGCAATGCCGGCCGGCTTCCGCATCATCGGCAGCAACGCTTCCTGCCCGATTGCGGCAATGGCCGACGAGCAGCGCAACTTCTTCGCCGTGCAGTTCCACCCCGAAGTGACCCATACCCGCCAGGGCAAGGCACTGTTGCACCGCTTCGTGCTCGACATCTGCAAGGCGGCGCCTTCGTGGACCATGCCGAACTATATCGACGAAGCCGTCGCCCGCATCCGCGCCCAGGTCGGTAACGAAGAAGTCATTCTCGGCCTGTCCGGCGGGGTCGATTCCTCGGTGGCTGCAGCGCTCATCCATCGCGCCATCGGCGACCAGCTGACCTGCGTATTCGTCGATCACGGCCTGCTGCGCCTGAACGAAGGCCAGATGGTGATGGACATGTTCGCCAGGAACCTCGGCGTCAAGGTGGTGCATGTCGACGCCTCTGCCGATTTCATGGGCAAACTCGCCGGCGAAACCGATCCGGAGAAGAAGCGCAAGATCATCGGCGCCGAATTCGTCGAAGTGTTCCAGCGCGAAGCCAAAAAGCTCGCCAACGCCCGCTGGCTCGCCCAGGGCACCATCTACCCAGACGTGATCGAGTCGGCCGGCGCAAAGACCAAGAAGGCACACACCATCAAGAGCCACCACAACGTGGGCGGCCTGCCGGAAACCCTCAACCTAAAGCTGCTCGAACCGCTGCGCGAACTGTTCAAGGACGAAGTACGCGAACTGGGTGTCGCGCTCGGCCTGCCGCACGACATGGTTTACCGTCACCCGTTCCCGGGCCCGGGCCTCGGCGTGCGCATTCTCGGCGAAGTGAAGGCGAACTATGCCGATCTGCTGCGCCGTGCCGACGCCATCTTCATCGAGGAACTGCGCAACACCCACGACGAAGACGGCAAGTCCTGGTACGACAAGACGAGCCAGGCATTTGCGGTCTTCCTGCCGGTGAAGTCGGTCGGCGTGATGGGCGATGGCCGCACCTACGACTATGTCGTTGCGCTGCGCGCGGTCGTCACCAGCGACTTCATGACCGCACACTGGGCAGAACTGCCCTACTCGCTCTTGGGCCGGGTCTCGAACCGCATCATCAACGAAGTGCGCGGCATCAACCGCGTGGTGTATGACGTGTCCGGCAAGCCGCCGGCGACCATCGAGTGGGAGTGATAAATCGCTGTCAGATAAGTGATCTTATCCAAACCAGCCAGGTTCAAAGGGCCAGCACAGCAGCTGGCCCTTTTTGTTGGCCGGGGGGAAGGTCACCACAACAGGCCCAGGATTTCACTGCGACGCATAGCCGTCTCCAGAGCCAGGGTGACGATGGCAGCAAAGTCTTGTGACTGGCCGCGACGGCCCGGCAGCACTTCTGCAAGAAAGCGCTCTATCACCGTGGCCAGCGAGGCGAAGCCAGCACAGCCCTGAGCGATGGCTCGCTCCATTTCGATTTACTGTTCGCGCGCCCAGCGAACAGCATCTGTCTTGGATAAAAATGAACGGCTGACTCCCGGCCCGTTGACGGTGACGCGCGCCTGCCATTTGCCATTTCGTTGAGGCGCGCATAGGCGGCGGGCCGAGGCGACGTCCGGGGATGTAGAAAAGGGCCGGAAAGGATCGCCACCATGGCGCAAACACCGCTTCCAATGCGCCGCACACCAAGCACTCCGCGACACCATGCCATCCCCATCCGGACGCTCGATCAGTCCGGCACGATCCGAACGAGTGCGGATGGCTTCAAATCAGCGATTCGTCCCAACAGCGGCACCGCATCCTTCAATGTCTTCAGCTCGTGCGAACTCAGCGTCGTCGTCAGCGCCTCGGCGATCCAAAGCGCCCTCGCCCTTCTTGCCACGTCGGTCGCAGCAAGGCCTGCCCCGGTCATGACGACCAGATGGCACCGCCTATCCTGCGGGTCGGGCCGCAAGACAATCAAGCCGGCTTGCTCCAGCTTTGCGATGACAAGTCGCATGCTTTGATGCTTGACGCCACGGTGGTCGGCCAAAGCGGCAATGCTGACGGGCCCCAGGCGTTCGAGGAACGCCAGGGTCTCGCCTTGCGCATCGGTCGGCGTGGCACTCTGGAGCCGGACGGTTCTGACAAACCGGCCGATGACATTGCGCAATTCTTCCGCGAGCGTCTCGATCTCAACAACAGCCATCTCCTGGTTTATGGTTTTTGTCACCGGAAAACTCCTGGCACTTGATTCATGAATGGGTCCTGCCCCGCTGGTGCGGATTACCTCCCTTCGAGCCGGGCCAGCACGGATGGCAGCGTATTGATGCCCCAATGCTCGATGTAGCGGCCATTGTGAACCCGAACGATGTCGATCACGTCGATGGAGAGTTGTTTCCCCGTCGGCGCAACGCCCAAGAGCATCCCGGTATGCATTCCGGTTATGGTCTTGCGAGTGGTTACTTTGTCGCCATCGCAGAGCTGATCATGGATGTCGACCCTGAGATGGCTCAAGGCCGGTCGTAGCACATTCTCGAACGTGTTCCACATGCTCTCGGCGCCGTTTGGCGCGCCGGCCGGAGCGGAACGGTTGACGAAAGACGCATCCATCAGCGCCAGAAAGGAGGCTCGACACCCCTCCTCGATAACTTCTTTGTTGAAACGCTTGATGATGGCCTTGAGCGAGTCAGCTTCCATACGATATTCCCTCCGGTCAATGTCGGGCGCGAGCCCATGGACGTCGGGCGACGCTTGACGACGACGGACGCCGTGCCGTGATCTGCGACGATCGGCACCCCCGGAATATTATACAGTAAGACTGTATAATTCAATGAAATCGCTCACGCGGTACCTGCGGTAAACACCTCGCGCAGCCAGGCGTCAACCTCCTGAACCAGGCGGAGCGGATTATTCCCCTGGCAATGGGCATCGGCACCGCTGTCAGGTCCGAGGACGAGAAGGCGCTTGCCCTTGGCGCTGATCCCGGCATGCCAGGCACGCGTCTGAGCCTGCCAGACCGAGCCTTCCTGAGTGCCGAGCACCGACAGGAACGGCATGCCGACCCCGGCAGGATCTGCCCTCACTCCCGCCCATTTGTGGGACAGCGATGGCAGATCCCCTGCCCCGGCCTTCCACATGAGCACTTCCATGTTCTTTTCGGCCGCCCCGGAGGCATTGGCATGTGTCTTGCCGGCTGCGGCAAACAGCTCGGCCGGGCAAGACAAAACCGGAGTGGCAATGACCGCCCCCAGCCTTGGCTCCCCGGCGGCGGCCCTGGCGGCGAAATACCCGCCCAGACTCATTCCCAGCAAGGCCAGTCTTGAGGTATCGACACCGAAGCGCTCCATCAGGACATCGATCACGGCGCCGACAGGCTTTTCGGTTTCCGGCTCCCAGAACAGCCCGTCGGCTGCGGTCGCCCCCTGGCCGGGCAAGTCGACCAAGGCAACATTGTAGCCGCGGTCGAGGTAATATCGCCCCTGCGAGAGAAAGCGGTCTTCATGGCAGGTATCGGCGCCGCCGATGACCAGAATCGTCGGCGCATCTGCGTCGGTCGCTCGGAAAAAATGTCCGGGAAGGCAAGCGCCACCATGTGGCACGGCAAACCGCTCGACCGGCAGCGCCAGTTCTTCCATCGCCCGCTCGAACAGCACCTGACTGGTTCCAAACAGTGCGAGGAACCGCGCTCCCGGCGCGACGAATTGCCAGGCCAGGCGGTAGCAGCTGAAAGCGCGCAGATCAGTCTCTCCGGCAGAGCGGATCTCGCCGCGCTCGCGCCAGCGTTCGGCCTGAAGGGCGAGGTTCTCGCCCAGTGCCTCGAAAGCACTGGCCCAGGATGCCGCATTGCCATCTTCGATTCGGGAGGAAACCTCGAAGGCTTCCCCGACCGAGATACCGCCTGCAGGCGCCCAGCCGAGCGCGCCAAGGAAGAACAGGTCCATGTTCGGATCCGAGAAACGATAACGCTGGCTGAGCCGCTGGGTGGAGTAGTCCACCCCGCTACGACTGATGTTCTGTTTTGTCATGGGGCTGCCCTGTGGTGCAAAAAAGAGTAGGATCACACCGTTCACTAAAGCAAATATAATTACCTTAAGGACGATATGTCAAACACACGCCCCGGCGGCCGCAGCGCCATCGTCAAAGCCAAAGCGTTCGAGGCGGCCCAGACGCTTGCGATCCGGCATGGACTGCAGAATGTCACCATGCCCGAAATCGCCAAGCTGGCGGGCATCGCCCCGACCAGTCTGTATCGAAGATGGGGCGACGTCGGATCACTCTTGATGGAAATGGCGGTGGAGCGTCTCACCGAGGCTCTTCCGCTACCGGACGAAGGTTCTGTCGCAGCAGACCTTGGCCTGTGGGCGCAACGCATTGCGGCCGGGCTGAACGCCGCCGCACCGCTGAGCTTCTTTCGCGTGTTGCTTGCCACCACGGATATGTCATCGGAAAAACGCCGGGAGGTCCTCGAGCCCAGGCTGGTGCAACTACAGCAACTACTCGCACGGTCCGAAGCTCGCGGCGAAACCGTCCCCTCGACGGCAGAGGTGATCGATCACCTGCTGGCACCGCTCTACCTGCGGTCATTGCTGGGCATGCCGCTGAATGACAGCTACGCGGCAGGGCTCGTCCGCCGGCTTCTGACACGCTGAGAACGCCGCCAACCGTCCTGCCACGCCAATGGCCGCCGCAGCATGACGAACCCAGCCGGCGCTGACCGGAAATCCCGCGCACTGTTCGGAGACCCATTCGCCATCCGGCACCGGGCGGACCGCGACGTCGTCGCCTGACAGCCCATCTGTCCATGCATCATCCGGCCGACTGCCGTACACCGGCGGCTGGTTTTTGCAATGCACGATTCAATATAAGCAAATCAACTAAAAATCGTTCTTCTTATAAAAAAACATCGATAAATTGATAACGTCAAAATAGACAAAGGAGCGAAAGATGAGCAAATTATTGAGCAAATCCGTATTGATCGCCGCGCTGGCGCTCGCTGCCGGGCTGAGTCACGCAGAGGACAGCATCACCGTCGGCTATCAGACCGGCATCGATCCGACCAAGATTCCGCAAGCCGACGGTACTTACGAAAAAACCACCGGCACCCGCATCAACTGGCGCAAATTCGAGAGCGGCTCGGAAGTCATCGCCGCCGTCGCCTCCGGTGACGTGGTGATCGGCAATATCGGCTCGAGCCCGCTGGCCGCAGCCGCGAGCCGCGGCCTGCCGATCGAAGCCTTCCTCGTCGCCGACGAAATCGGTGATGCCGAGGCGCTGGTGGTGCGCAACGGCAGCAATATCTCCAAACCGCAAGACCTGATCGGCAAGAAGGTCGCCGTTCCCTATGTCTCCACCACTCATTACAGCCTGCTCGCCGCGCTCAAGCACTGGAACGTCGACGCCAGCCGCGTCAGCGTGCTCAATCTGCGGCCGAGCGAAATCACCGCCGCCTGGCAGCGCGGCGACATCGACGCCGCCTATGTCTGGGATCCGGCGCTGGGCAAGATCAAGCCGAACGGCAAGGTGCTGACCAGTTCGAGCCAGGTCGCCAAGTGGGGGGCTCCGACCTACGACATCTGGATCGTCCGCAAGGACTTCGCCGACAAGCATCCGGAAATCGTTACCCGCTTCGCCAAGGCATCGCTCGACGCCATTGCACACTACAAGGCCGATCCGCAGGCCTTTATCGCCAATCGCGCCAACCTGGACAAAATCAGCCGTCTCACCGGAGCATCGCCTGCCGACGTAGTCGCCGGTCTCAAGGGCAATCGCTTTCTGGCACGCGATGAACAGATCGCCCTGCTGCAATCGCGCTTCATCAGCGACGTGACGCACACTGCCGAATTCCTCAAATCCCAGGGCAAGGTCGATGCGCTGCAGACCAGCTACGCACCGTACGTCAGCGACCAGTACGTCAAGGCAGCACACTGATGAGCCTCGCTGCCCAGCAAATCAGCCTGAGCTACCCGGGCCAGGCGCAAGCGGCACTTGCCGACGTGTCGCTCGAAATCGGGCCGGATGATCTGACCGTGGCGCTCGGCCCGTCCGGTTGCGGCAAGACGACGCTGCTCAACCTGTTCGCCGGCTTCATCCGCCCGACACGCGGCCAGGTACTGTTCGACGGAGAAGCGCTCTGCGGGCCGGGCGTCGACCGCGCCGTGGTATTCCAGCACGATGCGCTATTGCCCTGGCTCAATGTGCGCGACAACGTCGCTTTCGGCTTGCGATTGCAGGGACAGCGGCGCAAAGCGCGTGCCGCGCGCGCCGAAGAAATGCTGGAGCTGGTCGATCTGGCCGGCGCCGGTGACCAGCCGGTATGGCAGCTCTCCGGCGGGCAACGGCAACGGGTCGGCATCGCCCGCGCCCTGGCCAGTCCGTCACGCGCACTGCTGCTCGACGAACCGTTCGGCGCACTCGACGCCTTTACCCGCGAGCAGATGCAAAGCCTGCTGCTGCGGGTCTGGGCGAAGAGCGGCCGGCGTATTTTCCTCATCACCCACGACATCGAAGAAGCGCTGTTTCTCGCTACCGAACTCGTGCTGATGTCGCCGCGGCCGGGCCGCATCGTCGAGGTCTTGCGGCCGGCGTTCAGCCGCCGCTTCCGTGCAGGAGAACCGGCCCGGTCGATCAAATCGGATCCGGCCTTCATCGCGCTGCGTGAACATCTGCTCGACACACTGTTCGGCCATCGCACCCAAGCCCAAAAGGAGGCGACATGAACCCGCTTGGCACCACCCTGATCAGCACGCCGCATGCATCGCGGTCAGCGGCCCCCGCCGACACCCCCACAACGGCCAGACCAGCCTCTGCGAGCGGCCGGCGCGCGCTGCTCAGCGCGACCAGCCTTGTCGTGCTCGCGGCAGGCTGGTGGCTGCTGGCGCACAGCGGCCGCGTGCCGGCGCTGTTTCTGCCGTCGCCCGAAGCGGTATGGGAAAAATTCGTGCTCACCGCGACCCATGGCTTCATGGACGCCACGCTCTGGCAGCATCTCGCGGCGAGCCTCTCGCGCATCCTGCTCGGCCTCGCCGCCGCGGTCGTCATCGGCGTGCCGCTCGGCGTGCTCACCGGTGCAAACGGCACCGCCCGCGCGCTGCTCGACCCGCTCATCGAGGCCTGGCGTCCGGTGCCGCCGCTCGCCTATCTGCCGCTGATCGTCATCTGGTTCGGCATCGGCGAGCTCTCCAAGGTGTTGTTGATCTTCCTCGCCATCCTGGCGCCGGTGATCATCGCCACCGCGCATGGTGTCGCACATGTCGACCGCGAGCGGCTGCGCGCCGCGCAGACCCTCGGCGCCAACCGCCGGCAGCTGATGTTGCACGTGGTATTGCCGGAGGCGCTGCCGGAAATTCTCACCGGCATCCGCATCGGTCTCGGCACCGGCTGGTCGACGCTGGTCGCCGCCGAGCTGGTGGCGGCAACGCGAGGCCTCGGCTTCATGGTGCAATCGGCGGCGCAGTTCCTGGTCACCGATATCGTCGTGCTGGGCATCCTGGTCATCGCCATCGTCGCCTTTGCACTCGAGGCATCGCTACGCCTGCTGCAACGCACGCTCTCTCCCTGGTACCGGCAAAACGATTGAATCGCATTGAATCGCAAGGAATACTCATGACGTTCAAACTGTCCCGCCTCACCCCTGCGCTCGGCGCCGAAGTCGCCGGCATCGACCTGTCGCTGCCGCCGGACGCCGCGACGCTTGACGCGCTGCGCCAGGCGCTGGTCGAGCATCAGGTACTGTTCTTCCGCAACCAGGATCTGCCGCCGGCGGCGCAGCGCGACTTCGCCGCCCGCTTCGGCGATCTGCACACCCACCCGATCTACCCGCAGCACCCGGATGCACGCCAGATCATGGTGCTCGACACCGACGCCTACGACTTGAAGGACAACGCCATCTGGCATACCGACGTCACCTTCATCGAGACCCCGCCGCTTGGCGCCCTGCTGGCGGCGCGACGGTTGCCGCCGCATGGCGGCGACACGCTCTGGGCCAGCGGCTTCGCCGCCTGGGATATGCTGTCGGAACGGCTGAAGACATTGCTCGACGGCCTGACGGCGACACATGACTTCACCAAGACCTTCCCGCTCAAACGTTTCGGTCTGACCGCCGCCGACCGCGAGCGCTGGGAGGAAACCCGCCGCACCCACCCGCCGCTGAGCCATCCGCTGGTGCGCACCCATCCGGAGAACGGCCGCAAGGCACTGTTCGTCAACGAGGGCTTCACCACCGAAATCAACGAACTGCCGGAAGAGGAAAGCCGCGCACTGCTGGATTTTCTGTTCAAACATCAGTCGCGGCCGGAGTTCTCCGTGCGCTGGCGCTGGCAAGAAGGCGATGTCGCATTCTGGGACAACCGTTCCACCATTCACTACGCCGTCGACGACTACCGGCCGGCACGACGCATCATGCACCGCGCCACCATCCTCGGCGACCGGCCCCGCTAGCTTTTCCATGCCCGGCGTACCCAACGCCCGTCCCTTGCCAGCCAGGCCCGTCGGTCCCGGCTGGCTTTTCCCGCACTACCCCCCCTGACGCAAGCGGCGATAAAACGTACTGCGGCTCACGCCCAGGGCACGCGCAGCCGCACTCGCATTGCCGCCGAACTGTGCGAGCATGCGCGCGGCCAGACCGCTCGCCGGCGCGCACGCCGTGGCCTTCTGCATGTCAGCGCGCAATAGCGCCGGCAGATGATCGACACCAAGCTCGGTGCCATCTTCGACCAGCGCGAGCAGGGTCTGCAGCAGATTGGCAAGCTCTCGCAGATTGCCCGGCCAGCGATAGCGGCGAAACGCCGCCGCCAGCGGCGGCGACAGCACAATGCCGCGCCGTGCAGCGCCGCCCGCATCGAGCAACTGCTGGGCGATCACGGCCACATCGCCGCGCTCGCGCAACGGCGGCAGGCTGATCGGGTAATGGCTCAAGCGATAGTAAAGGTCGGCGCGGAAGGTACCGGCAGCGACCATGCTGCGCAGATCGCGGTGGGTTGCGCAGATGAGACGGATATCCACCGGATGGGCGCCACCGCCGCCCAGCGGCGTCACCACCCGGTCTTGCAGCACACGCAACAGGCGGGCCTGCATCGACGGCGCCATATCGCCGATTTCGTCGAGAAACAGCACGCCGCCGTGTGCCTCCCTGAGCCGTCCCCGGCTGCCCTGGCGGCGCGCGCCGGTAAAAGCGCCCTCCTCGTAACCGAACAGCTCCGCCTCGATCAGCCCCTCCGGCATCGCCGCGCAATTGACGGCAACAAAGGGCGCGGCGGCACGACGGCTCTGCCGGTAGAGCGCCTGGGCAAACAGATCCTTGCCGGTGCCGGTTTCTCCGAAAATCAACACCGGAATATCCGCTTCGAGCAGCTTCAGCCCCGTCATCGTCAACTCAGGCGGCAATCCGGCGGCCTGAGCCGTCGTCTTGCGCGAGGCCGCGACCGGTGCGACAGGGAGTCGCCGACCGGCCGGCCTCGTCGCAACGACCGTGGAACTGGGCGTGAACAGGCGCGCGGAAAACAGCCGGTCGCCCCAGGCAAGCAGGCCATCATGGGTCCTGGCGCGGGCATGCCAATGCGCCAGCGTCTCACCGAACAGATCGCCGAAATACAAGCGCCCCAGCGCCTCGCGCCCCAATTGCAGCGTCGCGAGCCCCAGCCGGTCTGCGGCAACAAGCCGCTCGTCGCCATCGAAGCCGAGCCGGCCGGCACGCGAAGTCCCCAGACGCGCCGGGTCGGCGTTGAACTGCAGACGCCACAACGGCGCAGTGTCCCGCTCGAACAGCTGCTGCTCGATCAGGCGCGCGACCGACTCGACCCGCGCGCCGATGCCGGCGCCAAGCTTGCGCGGCAAGCCGGAGACGTCAAGCACGCCAAGCAACAAGCCGCGCGGGTCGAAGATCGGACTGGCCTGGCATGACAGCAGCCGGTTGCGCTCCAGATAATGCTCGCTGCCGCGCACCAGCACAGACTGGCCGAGCTGCAGCGCCGTGCCGATGGCATTGGTGCCGCGGCCGAGTTCGCTCCAATCCATGCCCGGCATCAGCGCCACCCGGCCGGCCCGGTCGAGAAAGGCGGGGTCGCCCGACTCCTCCAGAATCACGCCGTCGCGATCGGCGACAATCACTACATGGCCGTCGTCGACCACGCTTTCGAACAGGCTGTCGACCTGCGCGCGCGCCAGATTCAGCCAATCCGCATTCTCCTCCTGGCGCGCCGACAAGGCGGCCCGCTCCAGACGCTCGCCGCCTCGCCCCGCCACCGGCAGCCCCAGGCCGAGACAGCGCCGCCACGACAGCAGGATCGGCTCGGGCACGCTGCCGGGCGGCAATGACTCACCGTCGAAAAATCGGCGGCGAACTTCGGCGAACGTCAGTGGCGAGGATGATTTCATGCAGTCTCCGGGTGTAGCGGTGTCGCGCGACAGCTGTGTCAGGACGATACAGTTTTGCCGAATGAGTGGATTGAGTATGGACGCTATCTGTCAGGCCGCAAGGCAAGCCCGGAAGGAGGCTCATGCTGCTCCGCAAAAAAAATAGAGCAATTGCTTGAATTGAAAACCATTCGCACATGCTGCGGCGCAAGATGAAAAAAAGCTGGCACGGCACGTGCTGAAAGCAGATCAGGTTCAGCACGGACCGACACAACAAAACACCCCCAGGAGAAAACCATGACGCAACTGAAGCCGGGCGTTGAGCTCAAGGCACGCTACGACAACTACATCGGCGGCAAGTGGATTCCGCCGGTCAACGGCCGCTATTTCGAGAACATCACGCCAATCACCGGCCAGGTGCTGTGCCAGATCGCCCGCTCGGACGAGCAAGATGTCGAAATGGCGCTCGATGCCGCCCATGCTGCGCGTTTCAAGTGGGGTCATATGCCGGTCACCGAGCGCGCGATCACGCTCAACCGGATTGCCGACCGCATGGAAGCCAACCTGGCGCTGCTGGCGGAAGTCGAGACCTGGGACAATGGCAAGCCGATCCGTGAAACGCGTGCAGCCGACATCCCGCTCGCCATCGACCACTTCCGCTATTTCGCGTCGTGCATTCGCGCACAGGAAGGTACGCTGGGCGAAATCGATCAGAACACCATGTCCTACCACTTCCACGAACCGCTCGGCGTCGTCGGACAGATCATTCCGTGGAATTTCCCCATCCTGATGGCGGCGTGGAAACTCGCTCCGGCGCTGGCGGCCGGCAACTGCGTCGTGCTCAAGCCGGCCGAACAGACACCGATGTCCATCCTGGTGCTGGCCGAGCTGGTCGGCGACCTGTTGCCCGCCGGCGTGCTCAACATCATCAACGGTTTCGGGCTGGAGGCCGGCAAACCGCTGGCCAGTTCGAAGCGCATCGCCAAGATCGCATTCACCGGCGAAACCGGCACCGGCCGCCTGATCATGCAGTACGCCAGCCAGAACCTGATCCCGGTTACGCTCGAACTCGGCGGCAAGTCGCCGAACATCTTCTTCGCCGATGTCGCCGAACACGACGATGCGTTCCTGGACAAGGCGATCGAGGGCTTCGTGATGTTCGCCCTCAACCAGGGCGAGGTGTGCACCTGCCCAAGCCGGGCCTTGATCGCCGAGTCGATCTACGACCGCTTCATGGAGCGCGCGTTGCAACGCGTCGCCGCAATCAAGCAAGGCAATCCGCTCGACCCTGAAACCATGATCGGCGCACAAGCGTCGCGCGAGCAGATGGACAAGATCCAGAGCTATCTGCAGATCGGCCGCGATGAAGGCGCCACCGTACTTGCCGGCGGCAGCCGCGCCCATCTGGGCGGCGGCCTCGAAGAGGGTTATTACATCCAGCCCACTGTCTTCCACGGCCACAACAAGATGCGCATCTTCCAGGAAGAGATTTTCGGGCCGGTGGTCTCGGTCACCACCTTCAAGGACATCGACGAAGCGCTGCACATTGCCAACGACACGCTCTACGGGCTCGGATCCGGCGTCTGGACCCGCAACATCAACACCGCCTTCTACATGGGGCGGCATATCGAAGCCGGTCGTGTCTGGACCAACTGCTATCACGCCTACCCGGCACACGCGGCCTTCGGCGGCTACAAGCAGTCCGGCATCGGCCGCGAAACGCACAAGATGATGCTGGAGCACTACCAACAAACCAAGAACCTGCTGGTCAGCTACTCCGAAGACAAGCTCGGCTTTTTCTGAATCGCTCACCCTTGACAGGGTTTTGCCCCGGCTGCGGCCGGGGTTTTTCTTGCCCGCCCATCACGCTTCGCCGCAAAGCCGCTGACGGCTGAAGTCGTACAGACAGTGGTACAGATAGGTATACGGCAGGAACACCGCATTCAGTCCGATATCGAGTTTCAGCGCGGCAAGGAAATCGAGCGACAGCCACGCCATCGCCAACGGCAGACAGAACAACATCAGGCCGCCTTCGAACAGCACGGCATGTGCGACGCGCAGCGCCGCCGTCTTCGACAGGCCGCAGCGGCCGATAAAGCGGTCAAAGGCGGCATTGAACAACACATTCCAACCAAGCGCCAACAGGCAGTTCGCAACCGAAAGCCAGCCGACCCGCGCCCACGGCAAATTCATCAACCAGGCAAACAACGGCGTCACCACGACAATGCCGCCCAGCTCGAAACCGATCGCCTGCAGACTGCGCTCCCACACCGATTTCGCCGCGCCCATCTCGCCCTCCTCCCCAATGATGACGTAGACATTTTCTGCGCAATGAGCGATCGTACAAAGTTGGATACCATCGAAAAAAGCGATAGATCATGCCCTCAACCGAAGCCTTGCGCATCTTTGTCGAGGCCGCTACACACGGTTCGTTTTCCGAAGCGGCGCGACGGTTGCGCAAAAGCCAATCCACCGTCAGCGCCGCCATCGCCAATCTGGAAATCGATCTTGGCGTCGTCCTGTTCGATCGTGGCGCTCGCCTGCCGGTGCTGACAGCGGCCGGGCGGCATCTGCAGGCCGATGCCGAGCGGGTGCTGGCGGCACAGGACCGCCTGCTGCGCGCCGCCGCCGGTCTTGCCGCCGGACACGAACCGAAGTTGAGCATTGCACTCTCAGACACCTACCAACCGGAACGGCTCGAAGCCTTGCAAGGCGAATTTGCCGCCCGCTACCCGGATCTCGAACTGGAATGCCTGATCGCCGAATGCGATGACTTGCTGGCGCTGATCGAAACCGGCCGCGCACAGCTCGGTTTCGTCGAGCGTCAGCCGGATTACCCACCGGATCTCGGTTGGGCCGCAGCGGCGGAACCAAGCCTGATGGGACTTTATGCTGCGCCGCGCCACCCGCTCGCGCGTGCGGCGCGGCTGGAACCGGCCGATCTGGAGGCCCACCGGGCGTTGCGGCTCTCGACGATCAGATCAGCCGCGACGGCGCGGCCGCGCGGCCACAGCTGGTCGGCACCGAGCTATCTGATGCTGATGGAAATGGCCCAGGGCGGCTTTGGCTGGGCCGAATTGCCCTGCTGGCTAGTGGAACGCTACGGCGGCGACAGCCTGCAGGCACTGCCGATGGCCGGTTGGCCGCGGCCGTCGACCATCGACGCGGTCTGGTCGCGCAGCCGTCCGCCAGGCCCGGCCGGTACCTGGTTATTGACCCACATGACGCGAGGCGCCGAGGCGCGTGTGTAGCGCACTATAAACGCCATACATCACGGCCGCGCTCAGCAAGGCATCGAGCGAGGGAATGGCGGTCACCGACAGGCGATGTCGCGCGGCAAGCCAGCCGATCAGCGTTGCCACGCCCCAGATCGCAAACGACGGCCAGACGATGGCCGGCGTACGCTTGAGCGACGCTTCGTCATAGCCGCCGCGGCGATTGAGCCAGTAGTCGGTCAGATAGATGCCGGCCACAGGTGGCACGGCGACACCGAGAAACAGCAAAAAGGGAATAAAACCGGCAAGGATGTCCTGACTGCCGATACCCCAGGCAAACGCGCCGAACAGCAACGTCAGCCTCACGCGCGGCCAGCGTGGCACGAAGGTCGCCGTCACGAGCGTGCCCTGAAACAGATTGCCGGCATTGCCAGTCACCGTCGCACACAGCAGCAACAGGCCGGTCGGCAGCGTCGCCTTGCACAGCGCCATGGCGCCGACCAGCGACGTCGTGCCGCTCAGGCTGCATGGCAGCGCCCCCGCAGCGAACAGCAGCGGATAGGCCAGCCCGAGCGCCAAGAACGCGCCGATGAGCGCCTGACGGCGACTGTGCACCAGGGCGCTGAAGTCGGGCATGGTGGTGACGAGAATCATGAACGTACCGACTACCGACGATATCGCTACGCCGGGATCGAGCGGCAGCGGCAGCGCTCTGGCAGGCTGGCCCGGTAACGAGAAAAAGCGCCACAGCAAGCCGCCGAGCAACAACAGCAACAGCGGAACCGCAGCCCGACTGACGCGATCGAGCACCCCGAAGCCGAAGGCGGTGACGCCGACGCACAGCAGGCAGCCGATACCGACCAGCAGCCATTGCGGCGCCGACCAGCCGTCGACAGCGAGCAGATCACGCAAGGCGGTGCCGAAACAGCTCGCCGTGACGCAGGTCCAGCCGAACAGGCTGATCGCAAACAACAGATTGATGCCCCGGCAGCCAGTGCATCCAAACGGGAAACGCACGATTCGATAGGTATTCATGCGCGCACTGGCGCCGACCCATCCGGTCAGACAGCCAATCAGCGTCAATATCAGTGAACCGGCAATGATCGCCCGCGCGGCCGCGCCGGGCGGCAAACGACTGCCCAATGCCGAACCGGCCAGCAATACCGGCGACAGTGCGATGCCAAGAATGATCAATGCGATACGATAACCCGGCACGGTGGCCGGCGATGAGTCTTGCGGCATGGAACCATTTACGCGTAGCACGTTAAAAACACGTAAATAATATTACCAAATTATCTTCACATCAAAATATATTCCCGGCAAAAACCGGCCGTTGCCGGCCGGTCGCCATGGCCCTATCGTCCGGCGCCGCGCACGCGGTCCCACTGCCAGCGCAGCCAGCTGCCGGTGCCGCGCCAGACCCAGGCGAGCATCTTCCAGCCAACCAGGCTGCCGAGCCCGCCCAGCAGCATCATCACCAGGCCGGCAATCAGCATGCCGCCATGCAGGGCATGCTTCAGACCGGAAATTTCTACCCGGCCGGTATCATCCTGCGCCGACACGACACCACCGCTGGCGGACTGGTCGATCACCACATGGCCGCCATGCGCATCACTGGCGGCGATACGCACATGCGTGCCGCTCGCATCGGCATGAATGGTCACAACCGAACGGTCATCGCCGTCGATGCGGATGTCGGCCATCTGCGGCGGTGCGCTGATGTGTTCGCTGATCATCCGCTCTTCGAGCGCGGGCCAGCCGAATACCGCATGCGACACCCAGCCCCCGGTCATCAGCACCCCGGCCAGCAGCACAGCGAGCGCGCCGAGCCACAAGCTCGCCAGCACGGTCATGAAGAGCAGATAAGGCACCAGCAACAGCATGTTGAGCACGCCGAGCCCGGCCACTGCCGCCAGCGCCGGCCACAGATTGGCCGGCGTCCGGTGCCGCTCCCAGGCCTTGAGACGATGCTCGGCGGTCAATTCGCGCGCCAGCCGCGCCGGGTCCCCCAGTGCGGCAGCCACTTCCTCTTCGCTACGGCCGTCTGCGCGCGCGTCGTCGAAATAGGCCCGGTAATCGGCAAGGATATCCTCGCGTTCTGCCTGCGGCACTCCGGCCAGCGCCTGTTCGAGCTGGCGCAGGAATTCATCTCGGCTCATCATCGCCCTCCTCTTCGCACCGGGCCGCCGGCGACGGCACCCCGAGCACATGATTGATCTCGTCGACAAAAGCGCGCCATTCGCTGCGCATCGCCTCTAGCGCCTGCCGACCGGCATCGGTCAGTGTGTAGTACTTGCGCGCCGGCCCGCTGGAAGACTCGCTCAGATAGGTCGAAACCCATTGGTCGGCCTGCAGGCGGCGCATCAGCGGATAAATGGTGCCTTCGCTGATCTCCATACTCTCCGCCAGCCGGCTGACCATCTCGTAGACATAGCTGTCGCGCTCGGCGAGAACAGCCAGCACGCACATTTCCAGCGTCCCCTTGCGCAATTGCGTCTTCATGGTTTTCCTTCCATGTCCTGACCCGGTAAATATATGACAAGCTACCTTGCATAGCAAGGTATATAAAGTTACTGAATGCGTGACGGATTGTCTCGCTTGGGCAAGCGGTGGATAATCGCCAGCCAATAATCATGAGAAACGACGATGAGTGAAGATAACAGCGTACGTCTCGCCAAACGCATGGTTGAGCTCGGCTTGTGCTCACGCCGCGAGGCTGACGCGGCGATCGAACAGGGTCTGGTCAAGGTCGACGGCGAGGTGGTGCGCGTGCTGGGCAGCCGCGTCACGCCGCAACAGCAAATCGAGCTCGTCCGCCAGGCCACGCCCGTCGGGCGCGCACCGGCCACGGTGCTTTATCACCGTGGGAACAGCGAAGTCACCGACTGGCCGGGCGTACTCGGCAACGCACGGCGCAGCGAAGGGGAAAGGGATACACAGCCGTTGCTGGCAAGCCAGCTGCGCCGGCTCAGCGCCTTCGGTGCGATCGAACCCGGCTTTGCCGGCCTCGTCGTACTGACCCAGGATCATCGCCTCGCACAAAGGCTGCAGCAGTGCGAACAGGAGTTTCTCGTCAACGTCGAACGCGCGCCGGATACGATACAACTCGCCACAGCCGCGCGCGGCATCGGCGGCTGCAAGGTGTCGCGCCAGAGTGACCGTCAGCTGCGCGTAGTGCTGCAGACACCGCATGCCGGGACGATAGCCGAACTCTGCACGGCCTGGCAGAGCAGAGTGCTCGGCATCCGCTGCATCCGCATCGGCCGGCTTGCGCTGGCGGCGCTCGAAACAGATTGCTGGCGCCGCCTGCGCGCTACCGACCGGTTCTGAACGCCTAATCCGCTTTCTTGCCGAAACGCAGCGGTCGCGGCCGATCGCGCAGCATGGAGAGATAGATTTCTTCGACCCGGCTGCGCGCCCATGGCGTGCGCCGCAAAAACTTCAGGCTCGAGGCAATGCTCGGATCGTGGGTAAAGCAACGGATATCGAGCATTCTCCCCAGCGTCTCCCAGCCGTAATGCTCGACCAGCGCCGCGAGAATCGCCGCCAGCGTCACGCCATGCAACGGATCGTTGCGCACTCCTTCGCTCATGATGTCATCCTTGCCGGGCTGCTTACTGCAGCATATAGGTTTCGTATTCGAGCCGGTCGAGCTTGCGATCGAGCATGAACAGGCTGGCCATGACCACCAAGAGCAGCGAGGCGGCAAAGCCATAGCCATACCAGGCGGGGTTGAGCGACAAGGTCACGGCGGTCAGCGCCACGTTGAGCAGGACGAAGCCGGCCATGACCGACAACACCACCTGGCGCTTGTCGAGGTAGAAAAACACGTTGATGACCCCCAGGAACACCACCTGCAAACTGGCGGCGATCACGTCGACCTGCAGCAGCGGCAGATAGAGCACCGAAATGCCGAGCATGGCGAGAATTTGCGGACCGCAGGCGAACAGCAGAATGGCGGTGATCGATTGGACCTTGACGATCTCGTACAGCCCGGTACGCAGTGCGTCGACCATGCCGTTGCGCACGTTTTCGATGTGGGCGAGCGACGCGCCTTCGCGCACCGCGCTGTAAAAGGCATCGTAATACTCGACGAAATCGGTCTCGATACGCATCAGGAACACGGCCATCCCGGGGATGATCGCCAGATAGGCGAGAAACACCGGCAAATCGTAGATCAACGACGCATGCAGCGGACCAATCACCCGCTGCCCGGTGCCTGGCGCATACCAGAACATGAACTTGTCGATCCAGATGCCGAGGTTGTAGAGAAACCCGATCGCCATCAGCGAAAAATAGCGGTATCCACTATGAAACATCTCGAACGAAATGAAGTGCCGCCCGGGGAACTCGCGATAGATGAACACGAGCAGACCGAACAACAGCACCGACTGCCCGAGGATGAAACCCAGCAGCAGCCCCTCCATGCCGTGGCGGTTAAGCAGCAGTGACGCACACACCGTGATGCCGTAACCAAGCAGGAACACCAGCACGATATGGATATAGCGTTTCTGGCCGGACAGGAAGATCGTCGCGATCCAGATATTGCACATGATGACGAAGCCGCTGAGCATCAGCAGCCGGTAGACGCCGGATTGTCCGGGGAACAGCCATAGCGCCGCAACGATGCCGAGGAAGATGGCACACAGATTGGTCAACAGCACGACACCATGGAAATTCGATAGCACCAGTTCTTCATGCCGAGCGTAGATCTGGTCGGCGGTAAAACGGGTGAATGACAGCTGCAGCGGACCGGTCAGCACCAGACTCAGGGAGATCATGTAGGTCACCGACACCTGGAACTGCGCAATCAGCAGGGTCGGCACGACAAACGGCAAGCTGAGCACGCCGATGAGCAAAATGCCGATGATGGACAGAATCCATGGCCCGGCACTGATCATGCCGGCGTAGGCGTAGGCCTGCAAAAGCCCCGCCAGCGAATTGCGCCGCATCATCTTGCGCAGTTCGAAACCGATCCCCGCCATCAGCCCTGCCCTCCGCGCCCGCCCAGGTGCCGGTCATACAACTCGCGATACTGGCCGACCATCATCGACAAGGTGTAATAGCGCTCGACCCGCGTGATGCCGGCCTGCTGCGCGGACTGCCAGCGTGCCGGATGCTGCAGCAGTCCCAGCGCCGCCGACGCGAGCGCTCCCGGATTTGCAATCGGCACCACGGCACCGGCGGCACCGATCGCCTCGTCCTCGGCGCCGAGGCCGTAAATCAGCTGGCGACAGGCACCGACATCGGTGGTCACCGCCGGCACGCCGGCGGCAAACCCTTCAAGCACCACCAGCGGCAGCGCTTCGGAAATCGAGCTGAGCACCACCAATCCGATTTGCGGCAACAAGGTCTCGATGTTCTGCATGCCGAGGAAGCGCACCTTGTTGCCGAGCCCGAGGCTTTCGACCAGCCGGAGGCACTCGCGCGCGTAGTCTTCATCCTCGTCGTCCGGTCCGGCAATCCAGGCTTCGGCATCGGGGCGGATCGACAACACGGTCAGCATCGCGCGGATGAAGGTCTTGACGTCCTTGATCGGCACCACACGACCGATCAGGCACAGCACAGGCGGGGGCGTCGCCGGCCGCGTGGCGCGCAGCGGCGTCAGTCGGTCGAGATTGATGCCGTTGGGAATGGTGCGCGTCTTTTCGACCGGCGCACCATCGCTGACCTGCCGCTGCCGGTTGCCTTCATAGAGCGCGACAATGTCGCCGGCGGCGGTGTAGCACATTTGTCCGATCGCAGTGAAAAACCGCATCCACAGATCACGGAAATAGCCCATCTGCGAAGGATCACGTTCGAACACGCTGCGATTGTCGCGAATCCACTGACTCTGAAACAAATCGATCTTGCGTTCCTTGGTATAGATCCCGTGCTCGGAAACCAGCAGAGGCCGGCCGGTGCGCTGGTGCAGCAAGGTGCCGAGCAGGCCGGCATAACCGGTCGATACGGTGTGATACATCGTCGCAGGGATCATGGTTTCGGCCGCCTGGGCCAGTTTCCACAAGGCCTGGTGCATGATGCGCACGGTCCAGAAGTAGTCGGTGAACGACGGATCGGTGCAGAACTCGCGATAGTTGGCGGTGAGGAAATCCCAGGCCCTGTGCGAATGGGAAAACACCTCCATCGACAGCTTGCCGCCAGGCTGCATCAATGGCTGCAGCGCCTTGAGCATCGTACTCGCCTCATGCCGCTGCGCAGGGTTGCGCAGCTTGGCGTGCAGCGACGCCACCTGGCTGAACGTCCCGGCATCGCCATCGATCGTGCCGCGTACCGGCGGTGTGAGGCCGGCCTCGCTGAAGTCGAATAGATAGTGGCATTCGAGGTGCACGACATTATCGGGCAAGGCATAGGCCATCTCGCCATACTGATCGGGGCTGCTGCCGATGAAGGCGATGGCGAAGCGGTGCTCGGGAAAGGCGCGGATGATCTGATTGACCCAGCTCGACACCCCGCCGCGCACATACGGAAAGGTACCCTCGAGCAGCAGCGCGATGTCGGCGCGTTCGGCCTGCGGAAACTTCTCGTTCATTGGCGTTGGTCCCAGAATTGCATCACCGGTACGAGCGAGGGCGCGACGCTGCCGGCATTGATCTGCTGCAGTAACTGCGACACCTGGTCGAAATCGCGCCGCAAATAGGCGACTTCGGCCAGATAGGGCAGCAGCCGGCCGCGATCATACCCTTGAAAAACCGCCTCCGCCAGCATCTTCTCGGCACCATCGGTATCGCCGCGATCGAGTGCCAGCCGCCCCCGCAACCGCCACAGCGAAGCATCGCCGGGAACGATGTCCAATGCCGCCGCCGCGTAGTGCTCGGCCTGGGCGGCGGCGTGCCGGTAGACGTCGCCCTGTACCAGATAGGAATACACCAGCTCGTTGTACAACAGGGCCAGATCCTTGTTGACGCGATAGCGCTCGGGTTTGCTGAGGGTCAGTTGCAGCTTGGGCAGCTGGTCGAGAATCTTCTGCGTCAATTCCTTTTCCTGCCGATCGAGCATCCAGAAGGCCAGCAGGCGGATATCTTCGAACTGGTCGTCCAGCATGTCGCGCAACAGCGGCGACACGGTGCGCATCGGCATCGCCTGCATGGCCATCAGCGCGGTCATGCGAAACGACGACGAGGCGGAGGTGCTGTGCAGCACCGACTTCAGGTGCGCGCCGCGACCATAGGCCACCGTCGCCTGCGGCGCGAGGAATTGCGGCGGATGCACCATCTTCATCGGCAGCACGTCGATGTCTTCGGGCAGCAGACTCGACACGGCAAATGCGCCGCAGGTCAGCAAAAGCCCGCCGATCGGCACGGCAAACAGATAGCACCAGAGGAAAAAACCGGTTTGCCGGCGAGACTGCTTGAAGCGCCTGGGCAGCAAGGTCAACGCAGCCGGCGTCGCAAGCAAGGCGGCCAGCGCCTGCAGCAGCAAAGCCAGCGCAACCCAGGAGGCCGACGCCGCGTGCACCGGCTGGTGCCGCAGCTGCCAGACGATATAGCACTGCAGCACCACGCTCGGCGCGATCAGCGGCAGGGCACGCAATACGCGCGGGCCAATGGCAAGGCTAGCCATGGATCTGACACCGCCGGAAGAAGGCCGCCAAGGTCTCGGCCGGCGCCTTGTTCGGCAGGCTGAGCGTATTGACCGACACATGGCCGGTTTCGAAATCGACGCCGAACTGGGCCTTGATACTCTCCTCCAGACGCAGCAGGAAACCGTCCACGGCACTGTCACCCGACAGCGGCATCAGCACCAGGATGGCGTCGCGATCGTCGCCATGGATCGGCCACTGTACGTCCAGCGAGCGGCGGCTATGCTGCACATGGTCGAACAATGTCGCGCCGATATCGCTCTTGTCGAAGATCAGTGCCACCAGCGACGAATGGATGCCGGCAGCGCGGTTGAGGCGCACCAGGCGGGAGAAGTCGAGCGCGAACTCTTGCGGGCAATCCGGATAAGCCGCCAACAAGCCGCCGGCGACCTCGGTATGCCGCGCGCCGTCGGTGTAGTAACCGCACAGCACCAGCAGAAACTGCAGGTTTTCTTCCGTCAGCGCCAAAAACGGCATGTGCTTGACGACCAGCACGGCGATCACGGCATCGCTGACGTCGAGCAGCGGCACCACGGCGATGTAGCGCGTGCGCACCCCCGGCGCGATGTAGGGGCTGCTCACATGGGCGAGCGTGCGCTGTTCGATCGCGTAGCGCAGCAGGATATCGTCGGTGTCGAGTTCGAACACGCCACCGGCTGAGGCCAGCGGCGTTGCCTCCACGCGGCCGCCTGCGCAGGCATGCAATTGCGCACGTTCGAGCTGACACGACTGCGCGGCGACTTCGATGAAACGATCGGCGTGAAACAGGCCGTGACCGGCCGCTTGCTGTGGATCGGCCTGCAGGGACAGCGCGCGCAACTGGGTCAGCGAGTCGCGCAATGTCGCGGGTCGCGACAGCAGGTCATGTTCCAGCCGTTCGTGCGACAGGCGCAACAGGAAATGACTGCGCGTCAGCACCCCAAGCCGTTCGTTCAGATAATCGGTCACGGTGCGCATATGGCGCAGCCGGTTGCCCCAGATATCACCGAACTGGCCACAGACCATGACCATGGCGAAGCCGCCGAGAAAGAACGCCCGCGGCGCCGAGGCGGCGGCGCCGGCCTCGGCATAATACACGCCGAGCAACACCAGGCTGCCGAGCACGCCTTGCGCAAGACCGTAGCGCAGCGCGCACACCAAGGGCGCCAGCCATATCCAGCCACCGCCGGTCGCGATCAGCAAGGGGTCGCCGGGGGCGACCAGGCGGAGTACGCCGGCAACCGCGGCGGTGAACAGCACGGTCTCGAGCGCAATCCAGTGCAAGGGGCGCTGTCGCTGCCGCTCGGATGCGATCAGTTCCACCCAGCGCGAACCACCATGCTGGACCTGGCCGTGGCGCTGCTTGAAGGCCCGCTCGACGCGCCGGGCCTGGCGCTGCTTTTCAGACACGATCTGCCTTTCCGCGCCGTCTTCAGCGCACCAGCGGCGCCAGCATATGCTGTTCGAGACCCGAGGCGACTTCGGCCAGCGAATCCCGTCCCCAGCCGGAACGGGTGCCGGACGCGCTCCAGACCACCTTGCCGCTATCCACATCCAGCAGTTGCAACGTGAGGCCGACAACCGGCTCGCCGTCGACACCGACCTTGTAACGCCATTCGATCACCGAACCGGTCAGCGCATACCGCGCATGCTCGCCACGCGCCCACTCCAGCCCCTTGGCGCGCAGATCGGTCTGCGCCGGATCGAACACCGTCTCGCCGTCGCTGCCGGCGGCATAGCGCTCGACATCCGTCACGCCGCGCGCGGTCAACAGCGACGCGGCGAGCGCAGCCGCACGTTGACCGGCCATCGGCGTATCGGTCAGGTTTTCCAGCGGCAGGACGACCCAGCCGGTATGGCCGGCAAGCGGCGGCACCGGCGAACTGTCGACCGAGGCGCAGGCGCCAAGCATCAGCGCCAGCCCCCCAATGGTCAGCGTCTTCAAAAAGATGTGTCGCATTTCAATCCCCCATCGAATCGTCTGGTCATGCCGGCATGGCGGCATGGTCAATAAAACCAACTGTAGCGGACGCCGGTTTCCGTCACCGGCGACGAACCCTGCGCCGACATGTCCTGATGCAGGTAGTACACGTTCAAGCGATCGCGGCCGAACACACTGCCGGCCAGGCCGACGTCGACTTCGCCGCCAAGGTGCGAGCGCGAGTCGTAGATCGGACCGATTTCCAGATAGGGTCGGAAGGACCGGCTGTATCCTTGCGGCAGATCGGTACCGAAACTGAACAGCAGGCCGGTCTGACTATAGGTCTGCGCCATAAAGGCGGACGCCGGATAGCCGGCAGCCTGATCGGCGGGCAGCAAGGCCCCGGTGCTGTCGACATTGCCGGGAATCAGCGCGGCAGCCGCCTGCGATGGCGTGCCGTAGGCACTGTATTGCCCATGGGTAAAGGTCAGGCGCACCGTGTAATCGGGGTAATCCGCCTTGAATTTGAAGCCCGTTTCCATACTCGCAAGATAGCCCTCGCCCAGAAAGGAACGATCCTGCAGATAGAAGCGGTCGTATTCGAACCGCCCGCTGGCGAACATGCGCCCTTGCAGCCAGTTCGCCCCCAGCCAGGCCTGGTTCTTCATGCCGGCCAACAACAGCTGGCTCGTTTCCCCGGCGTTCTGCTCGCTGCCCAGCCCATAGTTGAAACTCAGCGCACGCGAATCGTGCCAACTGCCCTGCAGCAGCACCGGCGTGATGGCGCGCCAGCCCTGGCGCGCGGCAACCGTCAATTGCAAGCTGTCGTCCGCGGTCTTGTGCCGGTACTGCAGCGCTGCGGTATGGTCTTCACCCGCCTCGGCCGGCAGCTGGCTGACATCGGTGCGCTGATTGCGCTGATCAAAGGACAGACCAAGCGATTGCCGGTCGTCGAGGCGCATGCCGAGCGCAGCCGTGAACTCATCGTATTTCAACCCATCCTGCCGCACGCCGCGCCAATCGAGATCCACCGACTGCGCATCGGCAAGCAATTGCTCGCGCAGCGTCGCGTCGATGGTGTCGTTGCGGTCCTGCCCGTCTGCGGCGGCAAACGCCTCGCTTTGCGCATCGGCGGTATGGCCGAGCATGACCAGCGCGTCGATGCGGCCATCGACCGGCAATTCGCCACGCCGGACATCGATCAGCCGCTGCAGCTCGCCCTGGTCGTGATTCGCCAGCGCAAGACCGAGGCGGGCAGAGGCCGGCTGGGTGAGCCAATTGACGTAACGTGCGGCAAGCCAGGCCTTTTCCAGCGCATCGGCCTGCTGCGACTGCGCCCAGGCCAGCGCCGCATCGCGCAGCGCCGGCGTCACGACCTGCGCCACCGGTTCATCGGGCGGTATACCGGCATAGCCTTGCAGCCGGTCGGCGCCGGAGGGCGCCATGTCGATCTGCAGCGCCGAGCGCCAGACGGACAGCGTCGTGTCTCCGTCGGCAAAACTTCCGCCCAGCGAGGCCAACGCGGCAATCATGTCGCTTTGCGCATTTTTGAGCGCGGCCGGCGACGGTGCGCGGGCAAGCAGGGTCCGCCACACGTTCCGGCGCAGGCTCCAGGCCGCGCCCGACAGACCGGACTGATCCAGCGCCTCGGCGTACGACAGCAGCCACAGCGGGTCGTCGCGGCGCCCCGACTCGAGATGGAAATAGTGCAGTGCACGACGCGGCCGGCCCAGATGCAACCAGGCGGCGGCATAGGCGCTGATCAGCCCGGGCTGGTTTTCCGCCTCGACGGCATAATTCGGCAGCAAGCCGGCCAGTTCCGCATCGTGCCCCTGATCGATCAACGCCCACAACAGCGCCAGCGCCACGTCCATGCGCGCCGGCGCCAGGCGCATCGCGGCGTGCAGATCGTCGAGCTGCCCGGAAAGATCGCCGCGCTGGCGGCGGTACTCGGCGCGCGCCAGCAGAAAATCGGCACTGCCGGTCGCAGCGGCAAGCCGCGCGGGATCCAGACCGGCCAGCAGCACTTCCGCGCGCAACGGCATGCGCGCCTGGGTATAGCCGTCGAGCGCGCGCGCCAGGCTCTGCGGATCGCCATCCTGCCGGTAGGCGGATTCGGCCAGTCGGGCCACGTCGAACGGGCGATCATCGGCGGCATCGAAGAGCCGCGGCAGGCTGTCGCTGTCGTCGAGCAGATAGCTGCCGGCACGCAGCACGATATCGCGGCGCTGCAGAAGATCGCCCAGCATGGCGCTCATGTGCCAGTAGTCCTGATCGTGCGCCCCGGCCTGCGCCGCCGCCGGTTCGAGCGCGGCGAGCGCATCGGCAAAGCGGGTTCGCGCATAGAGAATGCGCGCGACTTGCAAGCTGTATTGCGGTTTCGGCCCGAACTCGCCGATCAGGCCGCGCCAGATCGAGAGGGCCAGATCGTCGTCGCCGGCGCGCGTGGCGAGCGCCGCACGCCGGGCGAGCACCTCGGCCCGCAGGGGACCCTTCGCGCGCGCTTGCAGGAAAGCGAGCCCCGCCTCCGGATTGCCCTGCGTTTCATAGGCCGAGACCACATTGTCCAGCCATTGCAGATTGCCGGGATCCAGTTCGAGCTTGTGCAGATTGACCGCCAATTGCGCCCGACCGTCATTGAGCGCCGAGGCCAGCTGGTCGATCTGTTTCCACAGCGCTTCGTCGTGACTGCCCGGTGCGAGCAGCAGATCCTGCTCCAGGGCGGTGGCAGGATCCTGGTTCCACAACGCCACCTGGGCGAGACGCGCCCGCCAGACTTTCGGGTCAAGACCGAGCTTGAGCGCGCGCCGGGCGACCGCTTCGGCGTCGGGCAGCGCGCGGTTGGCCAGATAAACGCGCCAGGCGAGCTCCAGATCATCTGCCGGCGAAGCGCTGTCAGCCGCCGGTGCTTCGCTCCCGGCATGCGCCGCCTGCGCGCGTTGCGGTACCGGATCAAGCCCTGCCCCATCGTCGGACGGCGCCGGGGTCTGCGCGGCCTGGTCAATGGACAACAGATCCTTGACATAGCCGAACGCCAGATCCGTACGGCCGGCCGCCATCGCAAGGCTGGTCAGGTAGCGTAGTGTTTGCGGATCATGGCGGAATTCGCCGCCATGACGCTGTGCAGCGGCGAGCGCATCGGGCAAACGATTGCCCATTTGCAAAGCCTTGAGGCCGGCGATGAAATCGGCCTGCCGCTGCGCCGATGTGGCGCCGTGCGCTTGCGCGGCAAAACGGGCATCGGCCGCCGCCGCATATTGTCCAAGCGACAGACGCACGACCGCACACTTGCGCCACCAATAGACCGCCCGTGCAGGGTCGTCGCCGGCCAGCCTGGCATAGAAGCCGGCCGACTGCGCGAGCGCGCCGCCGAGCCGGGCCGCATCGGCCAGCGCCACGAGCTGGCTGCGCTCCCATGGCAAAGGAATCGCCCGCTGCAGCAGATCAGCCAGTCGCGTCTCATACTCCTGGCGCAGGGCCGGATCGCGATTGGCAAAGAGGTCGTTCTGCGCCATGCCGATTTCGATCAGCAGCGCATTGCGCCGCGCCAGCGGATCGGCCGAATTACGCAAGGCCCGCAGCAGCTGCTGGGCGTCACCGGGACGATGGCCTTTCAGATACTCGCGGCTCAGGGTGGTCAGTACGTCGACGTTATGCGGTTCGACCCGCTGCCAGGCTTCCAGGTAGGCAATCGCCAGCGCATCCGATTCGCGGTTGCCGAGCAGGCGGTTTTGCAGGGACTCGCGCGGGAAGGCGAGCACCAGCAAAAACACCAGCAATGCGGCAAAGCCGAGCAGTTGCAGGGGAGGAATCAGCCGAAGGCGTTCAGGTGCGGCATCGGACATCGACGAGCACCTTCACCAACGGTTGAGCAACAGGAACACCGACGGCGCCGAGCGAAAAATTCTCCGCGCCATCCCTGACGGCCCCCGTCAGTGCGCGGCCGTCGACCCGCACCTGGCAGGACCCGGCCGGCGCCACGGCGAAATGCGGCGCGACATGGGCGCTCAGTTCGAATCGCAAACCATCGGCGGTCCGCACCACGTTGTCGATGCGGCCATTGGCGCTGGCCAGCCGCGGCAAGGGCAGCCGCTCGGCGTCGGCCAGGCTGATGACGCGGAATTTCGCCTCCGAGCCACTCAGGTGCACATACACCCCGCCCGGCCCCGGCAAAAAGCCGGCCACTCCTTCGGCATCGCGCAGGTCCGGCGCTTCGCCGGGGGCGAGCCGTACCGTGCGCAACTGGCCGGCGGAGCGGATCACCCAGCGGCCGTCGGCTTCGCGCGCAACACTCATCTGCTGCGTGTCGAGCACCTTGTGCGCATACTCGGACACGAACACCGGATTGATCGGCTCGGCGGCGACCTGGCTGTAAACCGTCTCGAGCGCCTTGAGCGAAGCCAGTTTGGTACCGGTGAAGAAGTGGTAATAAACGTCGATCGGCTTGAGCCGCAATGGCCGTTCGGTCATGTCGAAGGTCTCCAGCACGCGGCGGAAGCCGTAGAACGGCCCCTGCCACAGCTGGGTATACATTTCTTCGTTCTGATTGGGCGCAAAGACCTGATAATAGCCGTCCTTCATCACCCCCTGCGGCGCCACCGCGGTCAGGCTCGGATTGCTGCGGGTAATCAGCGTGTCGCCGCCATTGAGATTCATCACCCCTGCCGCATAGGCCCGCTGCAGCGCCATGGCAGGAACCTGACAGTCGCCGCTCCACAGCAGCACCTCCACCTTCTTGCCAGGCGGAGCCATCTCCCGGGTAATGCCGGCCACCGATCCGCCGATCTCGCGATCGAGATTGAAGGTGTAGCCGGGAACATTGATCGCGAGGCCTGAGCTGTCGGTTACCGAACTGCCTTCGGCCGCGCTGTAATCGTTGGTCGACACGCCGGCGCCGGTCACCTTCATCCACGGCAGCGGATGGGTATAGGTGTGGCTCGCCATCTCGACATTCGGCAACTCGAAGATCTTGCGTGCAATCACGCGCAGGTGGGGAGCCTCGGCAGGATGCGGCCCTTCGTCGTTGACCTCGCCTTCGATCACCGACACGGTGACCGGCAATCCATACTGCTGCAAGACGCGTCGGATAGCCTCGCCCGAGTAGACGTCGCCATCCGGCGACGGGAACTCCAGCTTGGAGGCGAAGCCGTCGCCGTCGATATGCGACATGAACAGCCGTCGGCCGTTTTCCGTGGTCGGATCCGGCACCGGCATATCGGGCAGACGCAGCGCGGCGCGCAGAAACGCGAACGGCTGTACCACCCAGCGCGCCTGGTTGATGTCATCCATGGTAAATACGCCGAACGGGCGCATGACGTAACCGCCCCAGGGCGTAATCGCTGCCGCGTCTATGCGGAAATCCCCCGAGGCGAGCGTGAGCAGCGGATGGCTCGCCCCGCTGACGCGCACCGAACTGAAGCGCAGCGGCGTGTAGTCGCGGCTGTCGGGCGTTGGCGGCATTTCGTAACCCATCATGGCCGGGTCCGACGCGGCGACATGCAAGGCCCCCTGCGGGGCGGTGCCGACCGACTCCAGGCCGAGCGCATGGCCGAACTGCCCAGCCACCGGCATGCCGAAGCTGTTCATGAACACCACTTTCACGCCGTCGGCAATCTGCCGCTCGACCCAGGCGCGGAGCTCGGCGGGGCGGGCCACCGGATTGTTGAGCCAGATCACCACGCCGGCGTAGCGGTCGGCGAGCGGCATATCGGGCAGGGGCTGGTGATTCACATCGACGTAATCGAGCCGGTAGCCGAGATAGTTGAGCGGCGTCGCCATATAGAGAACGCCGTCGGACACGTTGAGGCTGGTATTGGCAGGAGGGTCCTGCAGCATCAGGATGCGGCGCGGCATGCGCGTGTCGGCGCCGGTGCCAACGCTGGTCAAGCCGGGATCGGTCACATAGGGCACGATGCCCTGCGCGGCGATGCGCGCCGCCGTATCTCGTGCACAGCGACGGTCAGCGGCGGCGCAATAATCGATCGACACGACCGGCAGGTGGTATTGATTGCGGATCGTATCCACCTGGCCGAGCAACCAGTCGCGGTCGTTTTGCGGCACTTCGGTGAAACGCTTCTTGCCCTGGTCCCAGCCGCGATAGAGCGATTCGAACGACACCGCATAAACCAGGCCATGGACCTGCGGCAGGATCTCGAACCCTCGGTTGAACACCAGCCTGGCAGCCGGATAGCGAGCCTTGATGGCGTGAATCACTGCAGTGAGGCCGGCAATCTGCCGTTGCCGTGCGGCATCGGTTTTGGCCACCAGTTGAAACGAGTCGAGCGTATCGAGGAAAAAGCCGCGATAGCCGCGCGCCCAGAGCGGCGCGATCACCTGGTCGACGAAAAACTGCGGCCAGCCAGGCGCAGCCTGATCGACCACCGCCGAGCCCCAGTCGCTATTGCCGCCGATCAGCCAGGATTTCGGAATACGGGAAAAATAACTGCGATGCCGCGTCACTTCGCCGACGCTCGCATAGGCGAGCCAATCGGTATGCGGCGTCGAAACCTGATCGGGGGAAAAACCGCTGTCGGGTTCGACCACCACATTGTCGAACGCAGACAGTTCGGCAACCGGAATCGGCGCCGGACCATAATAGAAAGCGAACGAAGGCTGATCTGCCTGATGCCCGGCGGACAATCCATCCGCGGCTGCGCCGCGACCGAAACACAGTAGTCCAGTCAGCGTCAGCACAAGCGAGCGCAACAGGCGCCCGCGCCATCCCAGAATCTTCTCATCCACAACTGACTCGCCTCGCACGCACGGTGTATTTATTAGAAATTATTTAATTTTATTAAACTTTATCTACATCTTAAAAAGATCGAGATAAAAACACAAATCTAATATCTCCATCGCATGGATCATTATCGAACGGCAAAATGACAATTTGACCCCGGACAAAGAAGCATCATCGTTTCACCTGAATGGGCAAGCCAATTGCATAAAAACAAAAACGCAACACTTGACCGCGTAACACCACTACGCTCGGCTATAATCGTCTCATTTATTTGCTCACGTCTTCCTGTGCCGCTGACCTCCCCCCCGCTCCCCCCCAAGGCCATCGCCTGGCTGGCCGAAATCGGCGTCTCGTCGCAAGAAGCGCTCGCCGAACAGGGAGCCGTGACCGCCTTCCTGAAGCTCAAGGCCGCTGGCCGCACCGTAACGGTCCGTCTGCTCTATGCGCTGGAGGCGGCGCGGCGCGGCACGCATTGGCAAGCACTGACCGACTGCGACCGTGCCGCCTTGCGTGCCGCGCTCGCAGCCCACCCGCCGCAGGCACTCGCGCCGCCGGCCGACGAGGCGGAGCACTTCATGCGCCGTGCACTGGAACTGGCCGGCAAAGCAGCAGAGGAAGGCGAAGTACCGGTCGGAGCGGTGGTGGTCTATGAGGGCAGGATCATTGGCGAGGGTTACAACCGGCCGATCGGCCAGCACGACCCATCGGCACACGCCGAGATGCAGGCAATGCGCGCAGCGGCAACGTATCTGGGCAATTACCGTCTAGGCGATTGCGATCTCTACGTAACGCTCGAGCCCTGCCCGATGTGCAGCGGAGCAATGCTGCACGCACGCATCGCCCGCGTGATCTATGCTGCATCCGATCCGAAAACAGGCGCGGCAGGCAGCGTCATCGACCTGTTCGCCGAACGGCGGCTCAACGCCCACAGCCATCCTTTCGGCGGCGTACTGGCCGAGGAAGCCGCCGCGCTGTTATCCGACTTTTTCCGCCAGCGAAGAGCCGCACCGTGAAACAGTACTGGCGTGCCGCATTCATTCTGGCCCTAGCCCTGGTCGTGCGCGGCGCCGGCGCCGAGTCCGTCGCCACGGCCGACTTCGTGATCGCCCAGCAGGCCACACCGCTGGGTGACGCCCGACTGCCCAACCCGCGCGACCCCGGCTCGGAATGGATACTCGTCGGCATGGCAAGCCAGCAACTGACCCTGTTCGATGCGCGGGGTCGTATCACCGCCCGCTATACGGTCTCCACCGCCAGGCTGGGTGCAGGTGAAAAGGAAAACAGCATGCAAACGCCGCGCGGCTGGCACCGGGTTTGCGACAAGATCGGTGACGGCGCATCGCCGGACACCATCATCTATCACCGCACCATCACTCCCTGGCGCTATACGGCCGCCTTGCACGCCGACTATCCGGACAAGGACTGGGTACTGGCACGCATCCTCTGGCTGTGCGGACAGGAACCGGGCCGCAACCAGGGCAAGGGCGTAGACAGCCATGATCGCGCCATCTACATTCATGGCGCCGGCGACCACGTCGCCTTCGGCACGCCGACGTCACGCGGCTGCGTGCGCATGCGTACGCGTGACGTGATCGAGCTGTACGAACACGTGCCGCTCGGCACCGACGTGCTGATCGACGAAGCGCATTGAGCACGACACAAAAAAACCGCGAAACGCAGTGTTCGCGGTTTTTCGTTTTCAGCCTCTGCACTCAATCGCGCGGGCCGCGGAAAGTCATTCGCAACAAGGTTTCGTCCCGAACGACGAAGTGATGCCACAAGGCCGCCAGCATATGCGCGCCGACCAGGAAGTAGACCGCGTTGCCGAGGAATTCGTGCACCGCTTTCACCACGCCGCGCAGGCCCGGATCGGCGGCAATGAAATGCGGCAGCGTCATGCCGAACAGGGCCACGTCGCGCCCGCCGGCCTGCACGAACACGATGCCGGTCACCGGCAGCAAGAACATCACCAGATACAACACGCCATGCAAGGCGCTCGCCGCCTTGGCCTGCAGCGGTTGCCCGATCGGTTTCGGGCCGCCGAAACCGATGCGGGCCGCCACGCGCAGCACGGCAAAGATCAGCACCAGCAGCCCGGCATCGACATGCCAGTTGCGCAGCACATCGCGCCACGGCGCGCCCTTGGGAAACTGGCCGCGCAATTCGATACAGGTCAGGGCCGCGGCAAACAGCAGGAACATCAGCCAATGCAGCGAAATCGACAGCGGGTGATAACGGCGTCGGATCATGAACACTCCTTGATGGGGTAGATGAAACAGGCGCGGCCGGTCAGCCCGGACCTGCGCCTCTTCAAGACCTCAAATCAGACTATTCGTTCACGTACGATAGGAATCATCCGACCATCAAGCTTCGACGACCGGGATCTTGCCGATGCGTGCGCGCCACTCTGCCGGGCCGGTCATGTGCACCGAACTGCCACAGGCGTCGACAGCCACGGTCACCGGCATGTCCTTGACCTCGAACTCGTAGACCGCTTCCATGCCGAGCTCGGGGAAGGCCAGCACACGCGAGGCCTTGATCGCCTTGGAAACCAGGTAGGCGGCGCCGCCGACGGCCATCAGATAGACCGCCTTATTGTCGCGGATCGCATCGATGGCGACCGGACCGCGCTCCGACTTGCCGACCATGCCCAAAAGGCCGGTCTGTTCGAGCATCTGACGGGTGAACTTGTCCATGCGCGTGGCCGTCGTCGGGCCGGCCGGGCCGACCACTTCGTCACGGACCGGATCGACCGGACCGACGTAATAGATGAAACGGTTGGTGAAGTCCACCGGCAGTTTTTCGCCACGGTTGAGCATGTCGATCATGCGCTTGTGCGCAGCATCGCGGCCGGTCAGCAGCTTGCCGTTGAGCAACAGGGTTTCGCCCGGCTTCCAGGAAGCAACCTCTTCGCGGCTGATGCGATCCAGATCGACACGGCGTCCCTTCGAGGTATCGAAGGTCAGCTCCGGCCAGTCTGCCAGCGAAGGTGCGACGAGATGTGCGGGTCCGGTGCCGTCCAGGTGGAAGTGCACGTGGCGGGTGGCGGCACAGTTCGGAATCATCGCAACCGGCAACGACGCAGCATGGGTCGGATAGTCGAGGATTTTCACGTCGAGCACGGTCGTGAGACCGCCGAGCCCCTGCGCACCGATGCCCAGTGCATTGACCTTCTCCATCAGTTCGAGACGCAGTGCTTCGGCGCGGGTCAGCTCGGCACCGCTGGCGGCTTTCTCGCGCAAATCAGCGATGTCGACCGGAGCCATCAACGACTCCTTGGCCAGCAGCATCGCCTTTTCCGGCGTTCCGCCGATACCGATGCCGAGGATGCCGGGCGGACACCAGCCGGCGCCCATGGTCGGCACGGTTTTGAGCACCCAGTCGACGATCGAGTCGGACGGGTTGAGCATGACGAATTTGGTCTTGTTTTCCGAGCCGCCGCCCTTGGCGGCACAGGTCACTTCGACACCGTCACCGGCAACGATCTCCATGTGGACGACGGCCGGGGTATTGTCGCGGGTGTTCTTGCGTGCGCCAGCCGGATCGGCCAGCACCGAGGCCCGCAGCTTGTTGTCCGGGTCGTTGTAGGCTCGGCGCACACCTTCGTTGACCATTTCCTGCACGCTCAGCGTCGCGTCCCAGCGCACGTTCATGCCGACCTTCAGAAACACCAGCGCGATGCCGGTATCCTGGCAAATCGGCCGGTGCCCCTCGGCACACATGCGGCTGTTGATCAGAATCTGGGCCATCGCATCGCGCGCAGCCGGACTCTCTTCGCGCTCGTACGCAGCGGAAAGTGCCTTGATGTAGTCGACCGGGTGGTAGTAACTGATGAACTGAAAAGCATCGGCGATGCTTTGAATGAAATCGTCCTGACGGATTAGGGTCATCTGGCATTCTCGCAAATCGGATGGACTGTGGACATGCAGCCGGGTTCGTGACCGGCCGACACGGGATGGTGACGATTGTAGCACCATGCACCGACGCATTGCCGTCCGATATTCCATCTGCCTAGAACGATAATTCCGTTCCGATATCAGGCCCTATCCGATCGACACAGCAGTCATAGCTGCAACCACCATGTCATAAAGAAATCCATGCGATTACACACCGCCGGTCAGCTGATAGCGCTGGCCGGGGTGCCAAAGTACGGCCAGCGAAGCGATGCGCGCTTCAGTACGGGTTGTGCGATGCACGACCAGACAGGGGGCGCGCAGGCTGATGTCGAGCATGGTGGCTATTTCCCGACCCGGCAGGCGCGCTTCGACGGTGTACTGGGCGCCGACCAGCGGCGCCACCTGCTGCAAATAGGCGCTCGGAGTGATACGGGAAAAATCCTGCGCCAGATAATGCGGCGCAACTTCAGGACTCACCAGCCGCTCCTCGACCTGGATCGGCACACCGTTTTCGCGATGCACGATGACCGAGCGGAAGACGATGGCGCCAGGCGGCAGACCGAGCGCCGCTGCGTCGGCAGCATCGGCGGCGATACGTTCCAGCCGGTGGAGTTCGCTGTCATGACGGTGACCGCGCTCGGCGATTTCATCGGCAATGTTGCGGATTTGCAATAGTGAAGCATGCACGCGCGACGGCGCAATGAAAGTACCGGCTCCGCGACGCCGTACGAGTACGCCGGCCCGACTCAGATCGAGCAAGGCGCGATTGACCGTCATGCGCGCTACGCCAAACTCGCGCGCCAGGGCCTGCTCCGTCGGAATCGCCTCGCCCTCGCGCCACTCCCCGGCAGCGATGCGGTCGAGCAGATCCTGCTTGATCCGCTGATAGAGCGGTGTGCTGTTGTGCGCGCCGTCGTTCATGACAAGTCCAAAATTAGTCTATACATATTGTCAGCCACAAAGTATGGCCTCTATATTAGTCTATACAAATTACAACAATACATCGCAAAACCATTCCTGCGAATTGCCGAAGACGGCGCCCACGTCTACACACGGAGAAAAAGGAAATGTCTCAAGCAAGCGACCCGCGCCATGATCCGCGCCGCGTCATCCGCGCACCACGCGGCAGCACCCTGACCTGCAAGAACTGGTTGACCGAAGCGGCCTACCGGATGATACAGAACAATCTCGACCCCGAGGTGGCGGAAAACCCGCAAGCCTTGGTCGTTTACGGCGGCATCGGTCGCGCCGCGCGCGACTGGGCATGCTTCGACCGCATTCTCGATACGCTCACCCGTCTGGAACAGGATGAAACGCTGCTGGTGCAGTCAGGCAAGCCTGTCGGCGTGTTCCGTACCCATGCCGATGCGCCGCGTGTCCTGATCGCCAACTCCAACCTTGTCCCGCACTGGGCCAACTGGCAGCACTTCAATGAACTGGACCGGCGGGGACTGATGATGTACGGCCAGATGACCGCCGGCAGCTGGATCTACATCGGCACGCAAGGCATCGTGCAAGGCACCTATGAGACCTTCGCCGAGGCGGGCCGCCAGCATTACGGGGGCGACAATCCATGGCAGGGCCGCTGGATACTGTCCGCCGGCCTGGGCGGCATGGGCGGCGCCCAGCCGCTTGCAGCCAGTTTTGCCGGCGCATGCTCGCTGATGATCGAGTGTCAGCAAACGCGTATCGACTTCCGCCTGCGGACCCGCTATCTCGATCTGCAGGCCCGCGACCTCGATCATGCGCTCGCCCTGATCGCCGAACACACGGCGCGCGGCGATGCGGTTTCGATCGGTCTGCTCGGCAACGCCGCCGAGATTCTTCCCGAGCTCGCCCGCCGCGCCGCCGATGGTGGCCCGCGTCCGGCGCTGGTGACCGACCAGACCTCGGCGCACGACCTGATCCACGGCTATCTGCCCGCCGGCTGGAGCGTTGATGACTGGCTGAATGCACAGCGCGATCCGGCACGGCATGACACGCTGCGCGCTGCCGCCGCGCAATCTTGCGCGCAACATGTACGGGCGATGCTGGCCTTCCAGGCAATGGGGATACCGGTTACCGACTATGGCAACAACATCCGCCAGGTGGCGCTCGAACAAGGCGTCGGCAACGCCTTCGATTTCCCCGGCTTCGTGCCGGCATATATCCGCCCGCTGTTCTGCGAAGGCAAGGGGCCGTTCCGCTGGGTGGCGCTCTCCGGCGATCCGGAAGATATCCGCAAGACCGACGCGAAACTTTGCGAGTTGTTCCCCGAAAACCATCACATGCGTCGCTGGCTTGAAATGGCCGAAGCACGCATCGCCTTCCAGGGGCTGCCGTCGCGCATCTGCTGGTTGGGTCTCGGCGAACGTCACAAGGCCGGACTCGCATTCAATGAAATGGTGGCGAAAGGCGAGCTGTCGGCGCCGATCGTCATCGGCCGCGATCACCTCGACACCGGCTCGGTCGCAAGCCCCAATAGAGAAACCGAGGCAATGCGTGATGGCAGCGACGCCGTATCCGACTGGCCCCTGCTCAATGCGCTGCTCAACACCGCCGGCGGCGCGACCTGGGTATCGCTGCATCACGGCGGAGGCGTCGGCATGGGGTTCTCGCAGCACGCCGGCGTGGTGATCGTCGCCGACGGCACGCCGGCCGCCGCCGAACGGCTGGGGCGGGTCCTATGGAACGATCCGGCCAGCGGCGTCATGCGCCATGCCGATGCAGGCTATCCCGAGGCGCAGGACTACGCCCGTCGTTGTCACCTCGATCTGCCGATGCTGGGAGACCTTTGATATGCAGACCCTCGTTATCCACCCCGCTGCCCTCACCCTCAAGGACCTGCGCGCCATCTGGCAGGGCGAAGTCAGGCTAGAACTCGATCCTTCCGCCTGGACCGCCGTCGAGGCTTCGCACAAGGCCGTGGCCGAAATCGTCGCACGCGGCGCGCCGGCCTACGGCATCAATACCGGTTTCGGCAAACTCGCCAGCACGCAGATCGCCGACAGTCAGCTGCACACTTTGCAGGAAAACCTGATCCGCTCGCATTCGGTCGGCGTCGGGGCCCCGATGGAAGACCGGGTTGTTCGGCTGATCATGGCCAGCAAGATCGCCAGCCTGGCTCGCGGATTTTCCGGCATACGCCGCCAGGTGATCGAGGCCATGCTCGCCGCCTACAACGCCGGCATTGTGCCGCTGATTCCATGCAAGGGCTCGGTGGGTGCATCGGGCGACCTCGCTCCGCTGTCGCACATGACGCTCGCACTGATGGGCGAAGGCAGCGTCCGCGTCGGCGGCGAGATCATGCCGGCTGCCGATGCACTGGCAAAAGCCGGCATCGAACCGGTGCGTCTTGCCGCCAAGGAAGGCCTGGCGCTGATCAACGGCACCCAGGCGTCGACGGCGCTCTCGCTGCAGGGCTTATTCCTCACCGAGCGGGTGTTTGCCGCGGCCATCGCCGCCGGGGCACTCACCGTCGATGCCGCGCGCGGTTCGGACGCGCCGTTCGACCCGCGCATCCACGCCGTGCGTGGCCAGCCCGGCCAGCGTGATGTGGCCAGCCACTACCGCGATCTACTGGCGGGCTCCGCCATCCGTCAATCGCATCTGGTCGGCGACGACCGGGTGCAGGACCCGTACTCGCTACGTTGCCAGCCGCAGGTCATGGGCGCTTGTCTCGACCTGATGCGTCAGACCGCGCGCACCCTCGAAATCGAAGCCAACGCCGTTTCCGACAATCCACTGATCTTCGAAGAGCAGATGGGCCACATCGTGGTCTCGGGCGGTAATTTCCATGCCGAGCCGGTTGCTTTCGCGGCCGATACGCTAGCGCTCGCCATCGCCGAGATCGGCGCACTGTCCGAACGACGCATCGCATTGCTGATCGATGCTGGCATCTCCAAGCTGCCACCGTTCCTGGTGCCCAATCCGGGGCTCAACTCGGGCTTCATGATCGCGCACGTCACCGCGGCGGCGCTCGCATCGGAAAACAAATCGCTCGCCCACCCTGCCAGCGTCGACAGTCTGCCGACATCGGCCAACCAGGAAGACCATGTCAGCATGGCCACCTATGCGGGCCGCCGGCTCACCGACATGGCGCACAACAGTGCACATATCGTCGGCATCGAACTGCTTGCCGCAGCGCAGGGCATCGACTTCCATCGGCCGCTCAAGAGTTCACCTCAGCTCGAAACGGTGCATGCCGCCTTGCGCGCCGAGGTGCCCTTCTATGGCGAGGACCGCTACCTGGCACCGGATCTGTGCGCAGCGCAGCAGATGGTGCTGTCCGGCCGTTTCGACTTCGCCGCCAGCCACTTGCTGCCGTCGATCGACAATGAAGACCAGCCATGAGCACCGGTGCCGCCATCGGCGGTTTTGACCCGCAAGCCTGGCAAGGCCGCGTTGATGGGGAGGAAAGCGGTTTTGCCGCTCGCTGGCACCAGACGATCGCGGCCGTCCGCGACGATGCGCCCGGCATCGCACTGATCGGTTTCGCCTGCGATGCAGGCGTCGCACGCAATCAGGGTCGTCCCGGTGCGGCCGACGGTCCGGCCGCGCTGCGCCGCGCGCTCGCCAATATTCCGCTGGCACGGCCGGCGCGGCACTACGATGCCGGCGACGTGCGCTGCGACGGCGATGCGCTCGAAGCGGCTCAGGTCGCCTACGCGCAACGCGTGCAGACGCTGCTTGCTGCCGGCCACCGGGTCATCGGTCTGGGCGGCGGCCACGAAATCGCCTACGGCAGTTTCTGCGGGCTGTTCGACGCCAGGCGCAACGACAGCGGTGCCGCACCGCGCATCGGCATCGTCAACTTCGATGCCCATTTCGACCTGCGCGCCGATGCACGGCCCAGCTCGGGCACACCATTCCGCCAGATCGCCGAACACTGCGCAGCAGCCGGCGCGCCGTTCGGCTACCAGTGTTTCGGCATCTCGCGCTTCGCCAATACCGCCGCGCTCTTCGCCCGCGCCCGCGCGCTCGGGGTGCGCTGGCGCGAGGACGAGCAGCTGACCCTGCTCGAACTGGATGCAGCGCGTGTGGAATTGCAGGCATTCATCGCCACGGTCGACATGCTGTACCTGACCATCTGCCTGGACGTGCTGCCGCCCAATCTCGCGCCGGGCGTGTCGGCGCCGGCGGCGCGCGGCATCGAACTCGCCGTGCTCGAACCGCTGCTCGACACCGCTGTCGCGAGCGGCAAGCTCGCGCTGTTCGATCTTGCCGAGCTCAATCCGCGCTTCGACCAGGACCAACGCACCGCACGCGTCGCGGCACGCCTGGTCGCACGCGTCGCCGAGCGCTGGGAGAGACAACCATGACCGACGGCTGGATCGATCACGTCAATCTGGCCACCTTCGTCGGGCCAGGCTATGGCGAGATGCACGACGCAGCGCTTGCCTGGCGCGATGGCCGCATCGTCTGGCTCGGCCCGCGCGATCAGATACCGGCCGACTGCCGTGCATTGCCGCATCACGACGGCGGCGGTGGCTGGCTGACCCCGGGCCTCATCGACTGCCATACCCACATCGTCTATGCCGGCAATCGCGCCGGCGAATTCGAGGCCAGACTCAACGGCGCAAGCTATCAGGATATCGCCCGCCAGGGCGGCGGCATTGCCGCCAGTGTGCGGGCGACACGGGGCGCCGACGAAGCGGAGCTGATCATGCAGAGCCGGCCGCGCGTACAGGCGTTGGCAGCCGAAGGGGTCACCACGCTGGAAATCAAATCCGGCTACGGGCTCGATCTCGCCAGCGAACGGCGCATGCTGCGCGCAGCACGCAGCCTCGGCGACCTGTGCGACCTCACGGTCCGCACCACCTTTCTCGGCGCGCATGCGCTGCCGCCGGAATATGCCGGCCGTGCCGACGACTATATCGAGCAGTTGTGCCAGCAGATGTTGCCCGGCCTTGCCGCCGAAGGACTGGTCGACGCAGTCGATGCCTTCTGTGAACAGATCGCCTTCAGCCCGCAACAGGTGAAGCGTGTGTTCAGCGCGGCACAAGCCCTCGGCCTGCCGGTGAAAGTGCATGCCGAGCAACTCTCCAACCAGGGCGGAGCCACCCTCGCCGCCAGTTTTGCCGCCCTGTCGGCCGACCACCTCGAGTGGCTCGACGACGCTGGCGTCACCGCCATCGCGGCGGCAGGCACGGTAGCCGTCCTGCTGCCGGGTGCATTCCACTTTCTGCGCGAAACGCGCCGGCCACCGATCGCCGCGCTGCGCCAGGCCGGAGTGCCGATGGCCCTGTCGACCGACTGCAACCCGGGCACCTCACCGCTGACCTCGCTGTTGACCTGTGCCAATTTCGGCTGCGTGTTGTTCGGTCTGACACCGCAGGAAGCGCTCGCCGGACTGACCCGCAATGCCGCACAGGCGCTCGGGCTGTCCGACCGCGGCCGATTGGCGCCAGGACTGCGCGCCGATCTGGCACTCTGGGGCATCGACGCGCCGGTCGATCTGGTCTACAACCTCGGCGCGCGCCCACTCAAGCGCGTCTGGCGCAACGGACGACTGCGGAGAACGGAGTAATGGACATACACCGGCGGACCGAAAGCGATTTCATCAGAATGCCGTGGAAAAACGGCGGCGGCGAAACATTGCAGCTGGCTATCTGGCCGCCTGCGGCCGGACTTGACGACTTCGACTGGCGGATCAGCTGTGCGCTGCTGCGCCAGGATGGGCCGTTTTCCCGCTTCGCCGGCATAGACCGCTCGCTCGTACTCCTCGAGGGTGGCGTCTTGCATCTCAGCATCGGCGAACCGCGCGGCGCCTGGCCGGCCGAAATCGCGCTGCGGCCGGGCGAGGGACTGGCGGCGTTCGCGGGCGAGTTGGCGATCGAAGCGCACGTGAGCGATGCGCCGTTGCGCGATTTCAACGTCATGACACGTCGCGACCGGCTCAATCACCGTCTGCTGCCGTTCCATCTGCACGGCGAAGCGCTGCGCGGCAGCGGTCACTGCCTCCTTTACCTGACCGCCGGCCAGATTCGCGCCGGCAACGTCGATCTGTGCGCAGGCGAACTGCTGGACATCGGTATCGGTGATGACGAGTCGCTATCGCTCAGCGGCGAAGCCGAGGGATGGATGGTGCTGCTCGACCCGGTCTAGCGCTGCAGCGGGGAGAGAAAACACTCCTCGGCATGGTCGTTGACCACGCCGGTCGCCTGCAGATACGCATAGATGATGGTCGAGCCGACAAAGGTCATGCCGGCTTTCTTCAGCGATTTGCTGATCGTGTCCGAGAGCGGGCTGGTCGCCCTGAACACCGTATCGTCGACCGCACGCAATATCGGCTGCCCATCGACATGCGCCCATAGCCAACGGTCGAACGAGCCATGCGTCCGCGCGATATCGAGAAACACCCGCGCGTTCTGCCGAGTACCGAATACTTTTTTACGATTACGGATGATGCCCGGGTCCAGCAGCGCCGCCTCGAGTGCCGCGTCGCTCATCAACGCCACTTGTTGCGGGTCGAAACCGAGAAACACCCGCCGGTAGTGTTCGCGCCGGCGCAGTACGGTAATCCACGACAATCCGGCCTGCGCACCTTCGAGAATCAGCATCTCGAACAACATCCGTTCATCGTGCTGCGCTCGCCCCCACTCTTCGTCGTGATAGGCCTGATAGAGCGGGTCGTCGCTGCACCAGCGACACCGTTTGACTGAAGTCTGCATTGCTTTCCCTGACGCCGACACCTACGGACATGTAGTCTGACAGTCGCCAAACACCTCGTCCATCGCTTCACTGTGGCGGCGGATCGTCCGGCGAGATATCAGCCCCCGAATCGACCAGCATCCCGGCCTGTCGCCGCGACCTGGCGCGAATTCTGGCGATATCGTCGGCCGCAGCCCCCAACCGTTCGAGAAATGCCTGGTGCGCCGCCGGATGGGTCGCCTCGAAGCTGGCATGCAATTGATCGAGTTGTGCATCGGAAAATCCTGCGGAGCGCAACAGCGCCGAAAGCTCGGCCTTGTCGAGTCGTTCCGGCCGCTCAGGGACGACACCGGACAACAACAGACGTGCCACGCTTTCCTGCTGTGCGCGCAACGCGGCAATACGACGGCCGAGTTCATTCAGATGCAGGGCCAGCACGCCACGGGCACTATGCGGATCGGTCTCGGCCAGCAGGGCCGGAATCTGCTCCAGCCCGAGCCCGGCCTGTCTGAAACGGCAGATGGCCTCGAGCCTGTTGCGGTCTGCCGCCGAATAGCGCCGGTAGCGATTGGCGTCCCGCCCTCCGGGGCGCAACAAACCGATGCGATCGTAATAGAGCAGCGTACTGCGCGACAGACCGAACTGCCGGGCCAACTCGGTTATGGAGTAGGACATGGAATCATTCCTTGCGGAAGCAATATGCTCAGCATACTCACTCGGCTTCAATGACGGCACCTGACGGACGACAACGCACGCCGCCAACGGCGAGGCCTGCCGCGCACAGCGCCAGCAGCAGCTGGACCGGGGCAAGGCGCAGCAGCAGGCCTGCTGCACCGATCGCCAGCGGGACCGAGACATTCCCGATCGAGGACAGCACGCTGAAAACCCTGCCGCGCATGGTATCGGGGACTTCGCGCTGAATGGTGGTCTGCCACAGGATGCTCAACTGCGCGACGCCAAGACCGATGCCGGCGCAGCAGAGTGCGCAGGCGAGCAGCGAAACGGAGGGCCAGAACTGCAGCATTGCCAGCAAGGCCGTCCACCCCGCCATGCCGAGCATCGGCCAGGCAAAGCTGGCCCGGCCGTCGCGGCGGGCCAGCCACAAGGAGCCGGCGACGATGCCGAAACCGAGCGAGGCCTCGAGCACGCCGAGATTGCCGATCCCGTGTCCGCCGAGGCGGCGCGCGACAAAGGGAAGGACGGCAATCAGCGTGCCGAAAAAGACATGAACCAGCGCAACGATCCGCAGCACTTCCGTCACTTGCCGGTTGCCGGCCACATGACGCAGTCCTTCACGCAGGCTGCGCCACCAGGCCGAACCGGCGGGACGCTGGTCCGCAGAGAGTCGCAGCAAACATTCCGCCATGCCGCACAGCAGATAGGACACCGCATTGAGGTAGAGCGCCGGCAGATTGCCGATGGTCGCCACACTCGCGGCACCGGCCAGCGGACCGATGATGCGGGTTGCGCCGGCGATCATCTGGCTGCGGGCGTTGGCGTCCTGCAGCCGCTGCGGTGCGACCACGGCAGGAATCAGCGCCTGGATGGCAGGATTGGCAAGCGCCGAACAGGCCGAAATGCAAAATGCCGCCACAAACACATGCCAGATCTGCAAATCGCCCGCCTGCAGCAGCACGGCCAGAACGGCGACGATGCCGGCACGCAGCCAATCGCAGGCAATCAGGATGATCTGTCGGTTCCAGCGATCGACAAAGACGCCGGCGAGCGGGCCAAGCAGCAACTCCGGCAGCGTCGCGAGCAAGAGAAAGCTGCTGGTGAAAAACGGTGAGCCGGTTTTTTCCAGCACCCACCACAAAAGTGCGATGTTGTAGAGTTTGTCACCCAGCTGCGAGACAAGCTGACCGGCCCAGAGCAGGGCGAAATTTCGATTGAGCAGAATCATGACATCCTGACCTCGGCGTTGACGGAAACCGCAGCTTCCACCGTGAAGCCGTAGACGGGTCAAGTCCGTCACCAACGCAGCCTTTTGCCTGCAGCAAGCCACAAGAAACGGATCGCATCGCTTGCCGGGCGGCAAGCGGTCTCACCGATCGGCAACGCCCGACGGATGCGGGCAGCACTCAGCCCAGACGAAGCGCCATCGCGCCGACGGCGATCATGGCCACGGCGAGCAGGCGCTGCGCGCCGATCCGCTCATGCAGAAGCCGCCAGGAAATCAGCGCGCCAAACAGAATGGAGGTTTCGCGCAAGGCGGCGACCATCGCGACCGGCACCTGCGTCATCGCCCAGAGCGCAACGCCGTAGGAACCCACCGAGCCGATGCCGCCAGCCAGACCGAAACGCCAATGGCGGCGCAGATAGGCCCGCAGTTCCCGCCCCCGGAAGGCGAGTCCGCAGAACATCAGCGGCAGCCCGGTCAGCAACAACAGCCAGCACAGGTAGGCCAGCGGTGAGCCGGCGCGACGCACGCCGACCCCGTCGATCAGGGTATAGGCGGCAATCACCAGCGCATTGAGCAGAGCGGTCGGAACACCGGTGGCGGTTTCGCCGCGCAACAGCCCGCACGCCATGGCGAGAATGCCGGCGCAAATGGCGCCGATACCGATGAACGCCGATTGCGGCAACACCTCTCCCATGGCCAATACGGCGACGGCCGTCACCAGAAGCGGCGCGCAGCCGCGCATCAGTGGATAGACCTGGCTCAGATCGGCCAGGCGATAGGCTCGCGCCAGCAACACGAAATACAGGCACTGGCAGACTGTCGACGCGAGCAGGAAGGGCCAGCTCGCCGGCGCCGGCGCCGGCAGGAACAACAACGCAGGCGCACTCGCCAGCGCACTGAAGGCGGCAACAAGAATGGTGCTCAACCATTTATCGCCGCCGCCCTTGACGATGGCGTTCCAGCTCGCATGCAGCACAGCGGCCAGCAAAACCAGACAGAACACGTACCCGGACACGGATTCCCTTTTTCAACGCAAGATTGAGCATAAAACCCGACAGAAAACAGCTCGACTATGCAGAAGCAGGGCATCCACGTCAAACAGCTTGGCCGGACACTACAGCGCAGCGCGCACCGTTGACTGCCATGGAGTCGTCGGTCGGCCAATCAGGCGGCTCAGCGCATGACCGTCGTCGAATAGCCCGCCTTGTGCCGCCCCTGCATCGGACTCGGCCAGCAGGTTCGCAACCGGGGCAGGCAGGCCGGCGCCAAGCAGCGCTGCGGCATACTCGTGTTGCGGCAGATCACGATAAATGACCGTCTTGCCCGCCGCCAGCGACAGTTCGGCAGCGAACTCCGCCAGCGTATAGGCCGAATCGCCGGCCAGCTCATAGACGAGGCCGGCCTGCCTGTCGCGGCTCAGCACCTGCACGGCGGCGGCGGCGTAGTCGGCGCGCGCCGCCGAGGCAATGCGGCCAGAACCGGCACTGCCGAGTACCGCACCATGCTGCAATGCGGCCCCGATGCCGGCCGCGTAATTCTCGCTATACCAGCCATTGCGCAGCAAAACATACGGCAGGCCCGATGCAGCCAGCAGGGCCTCGGTTTCCTTGTGCTCGGCGGCCAGCGGCAGCGGCGAGGTATCGGCATGCAACAAACTGGTGTAGGCGATCAGACCGACGGCAGCGGCACGCGCCGCCTCGATCACCGCCGCGTGCTGCGCGGCGCGCTTGCCGACTTCGCTCGATGAAATCAGCAACAGTTTGTCGGCACCGGCCAGAGCGCCGGCCAGCGTCTCCGGCCGGTCATAGTCGGCCTGGCGCACGGTGACGCCACGCACAGCCAGATCTGCAACCCGTGCCGGATTACGCACGGCGGCCACAATCTCTTCCGCCGGCATGACGCCCAGCAGCCCTTCAATCACCAGACGGCCCAATTGGCCGGATGCGCCGGTTACCACGACTTTCATGATCTTTCCTTTCCACTTCGTTGATGTAGATGGAAAGCATGCTAGCGCCTATACTAACTTTCAGTAAGTACGCACAAAAAGGTAAGTGTCATGCAAACGCAACACGTGACGCTGGCGGAACAATTGATGCGGGGCGAAGTATTCTCCGACCAATGCCCGTCCCGGCAGATTCTCAATCATGTCACCAGCCGCTGGGGCGGGCTGGTGCTGATCGCACTGATGAGCGGCACGCACCGCTTCAGCGCACTGCGCAGGAAAATTCGCGGGATCAGTGAAAAAATGCTGGCTCAGACACTGCAAATACTGGAACAGGACGGCTTCGTTGCCCGAACCGCCTATCCGGTCGTGCCTCCGCATGTCGAATACACCCTGACCCCGCTCGGACGGGAAGTTGCACGCAAGGTCGAGGCGCTGGCCGACTGGATCGAAACCAATCTGCACGAGATTCTCTCGCGGCGCCCCGGCGCCACAAACTGAAAAGGCCCCGCAATCGCGGGGCCTCGCAACACAGCGGCGGCCTGACGCAGCAGGCCGCCGTTCAAGCCATCAATGAGAGCCGGTCAGCGAAACGGACACCGCATCGTCGCCGTGAGTGTTTGCCGCTTGCTTGTCGAGTTCCACATGCCCGTCGGCAAAGATATCGTAGGTTTCCAGATCGTGGCCGACAAGGAAATTACCCTTGTACTTGCTGGCAATCGACTGATGCAGCATATCGTCGGTCTCAGGTGCGATACCGCCACCGGCAAAAAGCGTGATATGCGACAGAACGCCCAGGTGCGGCTTGGTCTCGTTGAGGACCCGGGCAACGTCATCAGGGCTGGCGAGATAACCGTACAGATGGTTCATCGTATCCGGCACCGCAGCAATCATTTCCGGTCGTGCCGCAACCACGCAGTGAATCAGCAAGTCGACATTTTGCGAATGCTTGACGAGGTTTGCGGTATAGCGCGTATCGCCGGAAATCACCACCGAACGGCCCTGATAGTCGACACGATAGCCGAACGCCGGTTTGACATTCTGGCCGTGGTCAACAAGGAATGCGGTGACCTTCACGCCACCCTGATCATAGACGACGCCTTCCTTGGTGATCGGATGGACAATGATATTCGACGCCCAGGCATTGATCTCGTTGTCCTTTTCGCGGATCGCATTATTCGGCGCGAACATCAATTTCAGGCCGTCAGCAACACGGGTGATGTCAGGAGGACCATACAGATCGAACGGCACGTTTCGGCCGCGGATCGGGGCGGTCGCATAAATATCCGGCAGGCCGGTCAGATGGTCGGAATGCAAGTGGGTAATAAAAATGGCCGAAATATCGCGCAGGTCCACACCGGCTTCATGCAACCGGATCAAGGCACCGCGACCGGCATCGAACAGCAACGCCTTGCCGTTGACACGCACCACGGTAGCCATCCCGTAACGCTGGCTGCTGATGGTGGTCGCACTGGCGGTCCCGAGCAGGGTGACCTGTATGCTCGGCGCGGCAAAGCAGCCCAGCGAAACAAACATCAACACCATCAGAAGTATCGATTTTACTTTCATATCACTGACATCCATTAAAAAGACAACATGCTCAAAAGTGGCAACGCTTTGCATTCAAGCAGAGAGACACCGCGGCATGGACGCCAGGCGTGTATGCGCCGGCCTTGCGGCTAATCGAAGGCGATGACCAGCGGGACCTGTCTCAACTGCCGCGCCATTCTTTCCGATTGACCGACAGACGACATCTCCAAAAATCCTAAAATTCCTACAGATAAAAAAGATTAACGATGTCAGACAATTAAGCCGCAACACAGTCGTTCACACACCAGCAGAGGGCAGGTCATGACAGGGGAAAACAGGACTGCCGTCATTGCCAGTCCGGGCCAACGATGGCGACAAGAACACATCAGGGGGAAATCGGGCAAAGCGCAGCAGGCAGGCTCACACCAGCAGATCGACGGCGCCGGCCAGTCGACCGGGCGGCGGACATGCGCCCGTCGCCCATGGGGTCAGGGCTTATCCGAGCAAGTCAGATGCGTCCCGCCCCTCTTTCAGGGAAAAAAGACCCTGGCGCCGCAAACATGAGCTGCACACCGCGACGACCACCCCGGCCGGAAATTCAGGATGGCGCACCAGCACACCCTGGACGGCAGCTTGTGTGCAACCTTTGACGCAACAGGTGGACGGCCATGGTTTGCATTCTTTACGAACCCAGTATTGTTTCCAGTTCGCAAACGGACTTGTGCGTAATCCAATGCCTTGTTGGCGCGACCAACCCGTTGTCGGGATCCTCACGGTTATCTCCTTGATTGATAACATATCACAGTCATTATACCGCAACGCAACATCCAGCAGCACCTTACATTATGCTATTTGAGTCGAGAAAAATGATAAATACGTTTTCCCTTATCAATTGCGAAACATCAACTCGCCCCGCAACACAGAAACGAGATCGCACTTGCAACTAGACGACCGGTCTAGTAGAGTGCAGTGGCAATAGAGACGACCAGTCTATTTTGGAGCAAACCGTGAACCAGACTCTGGAATTGATGCACCGGCATCACAGCGTGCGCAGCTATCTCGAAGCGCCGATTCCGACCGAAACGCTTGATGCGATCCTCGACGCCGCCTGGAAAGGCCCTACATCGATCAACGGCCAGCAAGTATCGCTGGTCGTCGTGCAAGACCCTGCCCGACGGGCACGTATCGCCGAAATTGCCGGCGGACAGCCATGGATCGCCCGCGCGCCGGTATTTGTCACCGTGGTGATGGATTTTCACAAGACCACGCTCGCAGCACGGAAAACCGGCGAAAGCCAGGTCATCCACGAAAGCGTCGAGGGCTTTGCGGTCGCCGCCGTCGACGCGGGAATTGCGCTGGGCAATCTGATGACTGCAGCACGCTCGGCCGGTTTCGGCGTGGTGCCCATTGGCGGCATCCGCCGCGACCCACAAGCCATGATCGACCTGCTCGGGCTGCCGCCGCTGACGTTTCCGGTCGCCGGCGTGGTCATCGGGCGCATCGACGAAGACGGCACGATCAAGCCGCGGCTGCCGCGGCAGAGCTTCGTCCACCATGAACATTACGACAACGCCGCACTCGCAGCGGCGATCGACGACTACGACGGAACGCTGGCACGCTACTGGGCAGATATCGGCCGCAGCGACGGCCTGCCCTGGTCGCAAAACACCGCCCAAGCCTACAGAAGCGTTTATTTCCCCAACGTCGCTCCTGTAGCGCGCAAACAAGGTTTCGGCTTCGATCAATAACCCGCTAAAAGGATTGCCACATGCACTACGACAAACTGTTTACCCCGTTGCAAGTCGGGGCCGTCACGCTGAAAAACCGCGTGGTCATGGCGCCGCTGACCCGCCTGCGCAACACCGAGCCGGGCGACATTCCCGGCCCGCTCGCGGCCGAATATTACCGCCAGCGCGCATCGGGCGGCCTGCTGATCGCGGAAGGAACGCATATTTCGCCGACCGCCAAGGGCTATGCCGGCGCACCGGGCATCTATAGCGAAGCACAAGTCCAGGCATGGAAAGGCGTCACCGACGCCGTCCACCAGGATGGCGGCAAGATCGCGCTCCAGCTGTGGCATACCGGACGGATATCGCACCGTTCGCTACAGCCTGATCATGCAGCACCGCTCGCTCCGTCGCCGCTCAAGGCTGCGAGCAACACCAATATCCGCACCGCCGACGGCGGCCTCTCCCGGGCCCCCTGCGATGAACCGCGCGCACTGGAAATCGCCGAAATTGCCGATCTGATCGATGACTACCGCACAGCCACCGACAATGCGCGCCGCGCCGGCTTCGACCTGGTCGAAATCCACGCTGCACATGGCTATCTGCTGCAACAGTTCCTGTCGCCGGAAGCCAACCACCGCAACGACGCCTATGGCGGCAGCATTGAAAACCGCGCCCGGCTCGTGCTCGAAGTGGTTGACGCCGTGGTCGGCGAATGGTCGGCAGACCGGGTTGGCATTCGCATTTCGCCGCTCGGCATCTTCAATGGCCTGTCGGACGTCGGCCAGGAAGAAATGGCCCATTATCTGGTGCGGGAACTCGCCCGGCGCAAGCTCGCCTTCCTGCACATCTCCGAGCCCGACTGGGCGGGCGGCCCGGCACTGACCGAGGACTTCCGCGCCGCAGTGCGCGCAGAATATCCGGGCGTGATCATTGGCGCCGGCGGTTACGACGGCGACAAGGCGGAAACGATGATCGGCAAAGGCTATATCGATGCAGCGGCATTCGGCCGCAATTACATCTCCAACCCGGATCTGGCCATCCGGCTGCAAAAGGGTGCGCCGCTCAACACACCGGATGCCAGCACCTTCTACGGCGGCGATGCACACGGCTATACCGACTACCCCTTCCTCTGAGCAAGGCAGACGCCCCGCCCACCCGGGCGGGGCATGACTTCGCAATCATCCATCAGGATCGATCCATATCGGATCGGTCCGATCAAAATCCGCACACGTTCTTCGTAGACTTGGCAGGACTCGCCGTCGGAATCATCCGCAGTCAGCGACGACATCTGCATCCGCGCACAGCCAAGCGAGCGCGCCGGGCAGCAGATCGATCGTCACCGGCGCCGAGCCGATGCGCTCGCCGTCGGCTTCCAGCGGACAGCCCGGCGGAAGGGTGTCGATCTTCAGCGAGCGGCAGCGGGCATACAGCACGCGCGGATCGTCGATGCGCCGGCCATGACGCAACGCCGGCAAAAAACGCAGGAAGGCACCGATCGAGGCATTGCGGATCAAAACCATGTCGAGCAAACCGTCATCGGGACTCGCCGCCGGTGCGACGCCAAGCCCGCCGCCGAAATAGCGCCCGTTGGCGAGACACAGATTGATCAGCGTCTCTTCACGGATGGAACCGTCATCGGCAACGAGTCGCATGCGCGCGCCCCGCCAGCCAACGAGCGACCAGAGCGTGCCGACCGCATAGGCCAGCGAAGACGGAAACCAGCGCGGTAGCGTGGCCACCCGGTCGACCACCGCAGAACTGATGCCGAGCGAAGCAATATTGGCGAAATAGCAGACCCGGACGCCGCCATCGGCATTGCCCAGCAGCAGGCGACCGAGGTCGAGCCGACGAACTTGCCGGGCGCGGATCAGGCGCAACAGACCGGTGGCCGAATCATCGATGCCGAGCGTGCGGGCAAAATCGTTGCCGGTCCCGTAAGGCAGAACGCCGAGCACCACCCGCTCGCGTCGGTCCGCGTCGACGCGCATCACACCGTTGACCATCTCGTGAATCGTGCCGTCGCCGCCGACCGAAACCAGATAGTCGCAGCCACGCTCGACGGCGAGGCAGGCAGCGTCTTCGGCGCCAAGCGAGGAAGACGTGATGTGGATACTGACGTCAAAGTCGGGCGAAAACAGCTCCAGCAGACGGTTAGGCAAATGCGCCGGACAGCGGCGACCATGCAGGATGAAACAAATGTGCGCTTGAGCCATAAATAAAGGGTGAACATTTTTGTCATTGCATGCGAACTGCATCGTCGCACAAGTCGCAGACCGCTGGCGACAGCTGTTACGGCTGGGGTGGCGCACTGGTCGGGGCCCGGGATTTTAGTTAGAATACACGGTTACCCTATGACAGCCGCGCCGGGTGAGACCGATCCCGCGTGCGGCCGGGCACTGGACCCTCGACTGTCTATCGATGGAAAACTTTGCAATGAATCCGAAAACTCAAAAAGCCTTGGTCGTCCTTTCGGGCGGACAGGACTCGACTACCTGCCTTTACTGGGCGTTGCAACGCTTCGGCCGTGGCAATGTGTCTGCCGTAACCTTCGACTACGGCCAACGCCATCGCATCGAACTTGACTGCGCACGCAAGATCGCCGCACTCGCCGGCGTGCCGCAAACCGTGCTGCCGATCGACACCTTCGCCGCCATCGGCGGCAACGCGCTGACCGATGCCGCCATTGCCCCGCAGCAAGGCGGCAACGCCGACGAAAGCACACTGCCCAACACCTTTGTCCCCGGCCGCAATCTGATTTTTCTCACGTTCGCCGCCGCACTCGCCTATACCCGCGGTGAAGCGCATATCGTCACCGGCGTCGCGCAGACCGACTACTCGGGCTACCCCGATTGTCGCGAAAACACGCTCAAGGCCCTCGAACTGGCCATCCGGCTCGGCATGGACGCGCCGCTGACGCTGCACGCACCGCTGATGTATATGAGCAAGGCGGAAACGGTTCGCCTTGCCCAGGAGGTCGGCGCGATGGAAGCTCTCGCCTGGAGCCACACCTGTTACAACGGTGCGGTGCCGCCCTGCGGCGAATGCGATTCCTGCCGATTGCGAGCGCGCGGATTCGCCGAGGCAGGTGTCGCTGACCCGTTGGTCGAACGTACGGCACGGAGCTGACCATGCACACCACATTCCTGCTCGCCGGCGCCCGTTTCGAAGCCGCTCGCCGCATGCCGGGCGCCGCCGACGCCCGTTTCGCACGCCCGCACGGCCACAGCTTCCGCACCCTGGCCCGCGCCGACTCGACCCATACCGATGCCGCCACGCTGGAAGCTGCGCTCGCCGCGGCGATCGCGCCGCTGGACTATGCGCAGATCAACGACACGCTGGCCGATTCGAGTGATCTCGGCATTGCCGGCTACCTTGCCGACAGCATTTCGAGTCCGGTGACGCTGACCCTGCAAAGCGCGCCGGAATACGGCGTGCTGATCGACAACGGCACCACGCTGATCAGCCTGAGCGCCGACTTCGAAGCGGCGCACCAACTGCCGCAAGTGCCGGCCGGCCACAAATGCGGCCGCCTGCATGGCCATTGTTTCGGTGTGCGGCTGTTCGCGCACAGCGATGATTGCGACCACGTCCGGCTGCAGGCCGCCTGGCTGCCTCTGCGCGAAACCCTGCACCACCACTATCTCAACGCCATCGAAGGCCTGGAGAATCCCACCAGTGAAGTGCTGGCGAAATGGATCTACGACCGCCTGCACGACAGCTTGCCGGCACTTGCCTGGGTGGAGGTGCGCGAAACCCGCAGCGCCGGCAGCCAGTATGACGGCAAGCGCTTCAACATCTGGAAGGAGCAGCGTTTCGAAAGCGCGGTCCCTCTCGACGAGCAAGGCGCTTACACCGGCCACAGTTACCTGATCCGCTTGATGCTGACCGGCGACCTGGACCGTACCATGGGTTGGGTACTGGACTTCGGCGACGTAAAGGACCGTTTCAAACCGATCTACCGCCAGCTCGATCACAACCCGCTCGACCGGCTTTCCGGCATCCGCAGCGGCAGGAGCGCGCCGGTGGCCGAATGGGTGCACATGCATCTCGCGCCGCTGGTGCCGGAACTCGCCCGCATCGACCTGTACGACAGCCAGGAGCGCGGCGTATCGCTGACTTTCGATCACGATATGCGCTGGCCGCTGCTGTAAGGGGCGATACATGTATACGGTCAAGGAAATTTTCTACACCCTGCAGGGCGAGGGTGGCCAGACCGGCCGCGCCGCGGTGTTCTGCCGCTTCTCCGGCTGCAACCTCTGGAGCGGTCGCGAGGCCGACCGCGCACGGGCGATCTGCCGCTTCTGCGACACCGATTTCGTAGGCACCGGACCCGATGGCGGCAAGTTCGCCGATGCCGGCCTGCTCGCCGCGCGCATCGCAGAGCTCTGGCCGAGCGGTGCCGGCGGCACCCCCTACGTCGTCTGCACCGGTGGGGAACCGCTGCTGCAGTTGGATTCGGCGCTGATTGACGCACTGCATGCGCGCGGATTTGAAGTGGCAGTCGAAACCAACGGCTCGCTGCCGGCGCCCGCCGGAATCGACTGGATCTGCGTCAGCCCCAAGGCCGGGGCCGAATTCGTACAGACATCGGGCAGCGAAATCAAGCTCGTCTATCCGCAACAGGGCTTCCAGCCGGCCGATTTCGAGCACTGCCATTTCGATCATTGGTTTTTGCAACCGATGGACGGCCCTGAAGCGCGCGCCAATCTGCAGGCCGTCATCGACTACTGTCTCGCCCACCCCCGCTGGCGCGTCTCGCTGCAGACCCACAAGATCACCAGCATACGCTGAGCGTGATCGTTAGCCTGAGGCTAACGATCACGCTTCGCACGATATTGTTTCTCCGCATGACGGCCGCTATTTTTTGTGCGTCCCGCACAAATCAAACGTCATGAAACTCTCACATCGACTTGCAACTATCGTCGCCAGCGCCATGCTCGGCTTGCTGCTGATCGGCGGTTTCGCCCTTTACACGCTCGACCGCGCCCTGATCAGCGAGCGCAAGGCCGGGATCGACACCCTGCTGCGCCTGGCCGCGCGCGACATCGAACACTATCAACAACTGGAACAGAGCGGCCGGCTCGATCGAGCCCAGGCGCAGACCCAGGCGCTCGACGCACTGCGCGCACTGCGCGACGGCGACGATTACCTGTTTGTGCGTCGCATGGACGGTTATGTGCTGCTGCACGCCGACAAGCGCAAGGAAGGGCATATCGACGATGCAGGCAAGATGGCCGACGGCCGCAGCGGCATGCAAGGCTATCTCGACGCGCTCGCCAATGCCGACAGCGGTTTTATCGAATTGATGGTCAGAAAGCCAGGCCAGGACAATTTCGTATCGAAGATCAACGGCATACGCCATATCGCCGGCTGGGACTGGATTGTCGGCTACGGCGCCTACACCGACGACATCGATCATCTCTTCTGGCAGCAGGCGCTCCTGTTCATGATTCTCGGCGCCGTCATCGTGTTGCTGGTCATCGCCCTGTCGACGCATCAGGCACGGCATATCTACCGCCGTCTCGGTGGAGAACCCGACGCCGCCGCCGCCGCAGCAGCGGCCATCGCAGCCGGCTCGCTCAACGGCATCATCGCCAAGCGCAAGAATGCCGGTGACGACAGTCTGCTTGGGTCGATGGTCGCGATGCAGCAAGAGCTGCGCGCCATGGTGCGTGAAATCGGCCAGGAAGCGACGACCTTGCACAACGATGCCGGCGATATCTCGACACAGATGGAGCAGATTTCCGACGCTACCAAGCAATCGTCGCAGGCAACCGCCTCGACCGCGGCGGCGGTGGAACAGCTATCGGTCAGCATCCGCCAGATCGCCGACCATGCAGGCGACACCGAACGCCAGGCGGAGCAGACCAGTCAGCTTTCGGAAACAGGCATGCAACAGGTGCTGGCGGTGGCCGACGAAATGCATCGGGTCGCAGAGGAAATCAATGACGCCGGCGCTCGCATCGGCACCCTCTCCGCACGCACGCAGGAAATCGACGGCATCGCCAACGTCATCAAGGAAATCGCCGACCAGACCAATCTGCTGGCACTCAATGCAGCCATCGAGGCGGCGCGCGCCGGCGAGCAGGGCCGCGGTTTCGCGGTGGTGGCCGATGAGGTGCGCAAACTGGCCGAACGCACAGGTGGCGCCACCGAACAGATCGCACAAATGATTCACGCGATCCAGGCCGACACCAGCGCCGTAGTCGCGCGGATGGAAGCGGTTGGCCCACGGGTCAACGCCAGCGTCGGACAGGCGCACGCGGCGGCGGAAGGACTGCGCCATATCCGCGAAGGTGCGGCGGCGGCACAGTTGCAGACGCGCGAGGTTGCGCACTCGACGGCGGAACAGAGCGCAGCCAATGCAAACCTCGCCAGCAATGTCGAGCAAATCTCGCTCATGGTCGAGAACGCCGCCCGCTCGGCCGACGCCACCAACGTCAAGGTGCGGGAGCTGAAGGCGCTGTCGGCCCGTCTTGGCACGCTGATCGGCAGATTCAGGTTAGACTGAAAACATAATCGGCTTTTTCGCAACCATCCAGAGGGGCAACAGCCGTGATCGACGAAGAAATCACCCTGCGCAAACTCGAAGTCCTCGTGACCTTCCTTGAGCATGGCAATCTGACCCGGACCGCCGACGCACTGCAGCTCAGCACGGTCAGCGTGCACCGGGCGCTGCATTCGCTGGAAAACGCCATGGGATGTGCGATGTTCCAGCACGAGGGCCGCAGCCTCAAGGCCCTGCCCAGTGCGATCCTGCTCGGCAAGCACGCGGCGGAATTGATCGTCGAGCTGGAAGGCGCCGTGCACGACGCGCAGGCGCTCTCCGGCTTCGCCGCGCAGCGGTTCCGGCTCGGCACGCTGTTTTCGCTGTCGATCGACATCATGCCGCGCCTGATCATGGGCATGAAAACCCGCCGCCCGGAAGTTGCGATCGAACTGGTGATGGGCTCGAATGCCGAGTTGCTGTTCCGCCTCAACAATCTGCAGATCGACGCAGCCATGCTGTCACTGCCGGAAAGTCACAACTACCCCGATATGGAAGTGGTGCCGATCTTCCGCGACGACATTTATCTGGCTTCTCCGCCCGGCTTTCGTCACCCGCATCAGGGGGCGGCCGACTTGCGCGATTACCGGCAGGAAAAATTCGTCTCGTTATCGGATGGCTTCGCCACTTGTGAAGGATTCCGCGCCGCCTGCGAGGTGGCTGGCTTCACGCCGCAGATCGCACTGCAGGTCAACGACATCTTTTCGCTGACCTCGCTGGTCAGCGGCGGCGTCGGTCACGCGCTACTGCCCGGGCGTGTGAAGAGTTTCTTTGCCGACAAGGTCTGCTTCACCCCGCTGATGACGCAATACCAGCTGCGGCAAAATATCGGCCTGCTGTTTCTGCGCAAGCGCGAGCGCGATCCGAACATTCTCGCCCTGACGGCAGAAGCCCGCATGCTTGGTCTGCGCGGCCACGCCGACTAGTCATCCTCCTGTCCTGCCAGACGCGGACGGCCACGCTGCCGTTCGCCGCATATTCATGCTTGTTTTCCTTGGTTTTTCCCGTTCGTTAGCCCGAGGCTAAACAATCAGCCGTTCAGTTAATTGATATGAATATCGTACCTATCTAATGTACGAAAGTGTTCCATCATCTCAGTGGAGAGGACATGCAATCACATCAACATGAGCCCAACGGCTGGGCCAAACGGCGCACCGAAAAGGCCCGCCGCAAGGCACTTCTGGGCAACCTGGCCGATGGCCGCATTTTGCCGACCGACAAACTGCGCGAAGCATTCGAAACCCTGTTGGCTCCAGGTGACCGCGTCGCCATGGAAGGCAATAACCAGAAGCAGGCCGACTTCCTGTCGCGCACGCTCGCCCAGGTCGACCCGGGCAAGATTCACGACCTGCACATGATCATGCCGAGCGTCGGCCGCGCCGAGCACCTCGACCTGTTCGAACGCGGCATCGCCCGCAAACTCGACTTCTCCTTCGCCGGCCCGCAAAGCCTGCGCATCGCGCAGCTGCTGGAAGACGGGCGTCTCGAAGTCGGCGCCATCCATACCTATATCGAACTGTATGCGCGCATGTTCGTCGACCTGACGCCGAATATCGCACTGGTCGCGGCGTTCAAGGCCGACCGGGACGGCAATCTGTATACCGGCCCCAGCACCGAAGACACGCCGGCCATCGTCGAAGCGGCCGCTTTCCGCGACGGCATCGTCATCGCCCAGGTCAACGAGATTGTCGATGATCCACGCGATCTGCCGCGCGTCGACATTCCCGGCTCCTGGGTCGACTACATCGTCACCGCCGACAAACCCTTCTTCATGGAGCCCCTGTTCACCCGCGACCCGCGGCTGATCAAGCCGGTACACGTACTGATGGGCATGATGGCGATCCGCGGCATCTACGAGCGCCACCAGGTGCAGTCGCTCAACCATGGCATCGGCTTCAATACCGCCGCCATCGAACTATTGCTGCCGACCTACGGCGAATCGCTCGGCCTCAAGGGCAAGATCTGCAAGCACTGGACGCTCAACCCGCATCCGACGCTGATTCCGGCGATCGAATCGGGGTGGGTGGAAAGCGTGCACAGCTTCGGCGGCGAAATGGGCATGGAAGACTACATCGCGGCCCGCCCCGACGTGTTCTTCAACGGTCCTGACGGCTCGATGCGTTCCAACCGCGCCTTCTGCCAGCTCGCCGGCCAGTACGCGGTCGACATGTTCATCGGCTCGACGCTGCAGATCGACGGCGACGGTCATTCTTCGACCGTCACCCGGGGCCGGCTCGCCGGCTTCGGCGGCGCACCGAACATGGGGCATGACCCGCACGGCCGCCGTCACGCCACTCCCGCCTGGCTCGACATGTTGCAAACCGACAGCCCGCTGGAGCGCGGCCGCAAGCTCGTCGTGCAAATGGTCGAGACCTTCCAGGCCGGCGGCAAGCCCACCTTCGTCGAAACCCTCGACGCGGTGCAGGTCGCCAAGGAAAGCGGCATGCCGCTCGCCCCGGTCATGATCTACGGCGACGACGTCACCCACGTGCTGAGCGAGGAAGGCATCGCCTATCTGTACAAGGCGCGTTCGCTCGACGAACGGCGCGCGATGCTCGCGGCAGTGGCCGGCGTCACGCCGATCGGCATGCGCCGCGACGAGAAGTTGACGCAACAGATGCGCAAGGACGGACTGATCGCCACTCCGGAAGACCTGGGTATCCGCCGCACCGACGCCAACCGCTCGCTGCTGGCCGCGCGCAGTGTCGCCGATCTGGTCGAATGGTCCGACGGGCTGTATAACCCGCCGCCCCGCTTCAGGAGCTGGTAATGCCTGGCGCACTGCGTACGCTCGCCCCCGTCTGCGTCGACCCGCTCGCCGACCGGCTTGCAATGCTGGCCGTCACGGCGCTGATCGACGAAGCCGAGTTGTCCCCCAAGCCAGGGCTGGTCGACAGCCGCGGCGCCGGCGCGCACAGCGATTTGTCGCTCGATCTGATGCGAAAATCGGCGCGCACGCTGGAACCGACCTTCCAGGCCATGGCGATCGAGGCGCAATACCGCGAAGCGGGCGTCGCATTGCGCGAAGCACTAGGCGCCATCGGCCGCGACGGCGAGGCCGCCATGATGCACGCCACGCATGGCGTCAACACGCACCGCGGCGCGATCTGGGCGCTCGGCCTGCTCGTCGCCGCGGCGGCGATGCGGCCCGGCGACTGGCGAGCCGACGCGATCGCCGCCAGGGCTGCGGCACTGGCCCGCCTGCCCGACCGCCATGTACCACCGCAGCGGCGCAAGGGTGACGCGGTATGCAAGGCCTATGGCATCCGCGGCGCACGCGGCGAAGCGCAGGACGGTTTTCCTCACGTGCTCGACATCGGCTTGCCGCAGCTGCGCGCTTCACGGCGCAACGGCGCCAGCGAACATGCGGCGCGGCTCAATTGCCTGCTCGCCATGATGACCAGTCTCACCGACACCTGCGTGCTGTCGCGCGGCGGTCTGCCGGCCTTGCAGGCCATGCAGCAAGGTGCGCAACGCGTACTCGCCGAGGGTGGCGTCGACACGCTCCCCGGACGCCGTGCACTGCGGCAACTGGATCAGACGATGCTCGAACTGCGTGCATCACCGGGCGGTGCGGCCGACCTGCTTGCCGCGACCCTGTGGCTCGATCGGCTCGCCGACGACGACACGGATTAATTCATCGGAAAGAAATCGCTATGGAAAAGATTCATCTCGAATACCCGGCCCAACGGCCGGCCCCCCGTCGCTGCCATGTCGGGGTGGTGGGTTCCGGCGACCTGGAAGTGCTCGCAGAACCGGGCACGGACGGCCGGACCGTCATCGACATCAGCACTTCGGTCGACGGCAGCGGCCCGGTATGGACCGCGCAAATGGAACGCCTGTTTGCCGCCGGCCAACTGCCGGCAGTGAAACTGGAAATCAACGACTTCGGCGCCACCCCGGGCGTGGTGCAAATGCGCATCGCGCAAGCGTTTGAGGAGATCGGCCATGACTGACAGCAGACAAAACGCCATTCTGGCGCGGCAAAGCTTCATCGAGCTCGGCGCGCGCAGCCGTGCACAGGCCCTGCTCGATGCAGGCAGCTTCCGCGAGCTGATCGGCCCGTTCGCACGCATGACCTCTCCCTGGCTGACGGCTCAGGGCATCGTGCCGCAGGCCGATGACGGCGTGGTCATCGCCCGCGGCACCATCGACGGCGCGCCGACGGTGATCGCCGCCATTGAAGGCGCCTTCCAGGGCGGCAGTTTGGGTGAAGTCGCCGGCGCCAAGATCGCCGGCGCACTCGAACTGGCCGCCGAAGATTGCCGCCACGGCAAACTGACCCAGGCCGTCATCCTGTTCGAAACCGGCGGCGTGCGCTTGCAGGAAGCCAATCTCGGCCTGGCCGCCATCGCCGAAATCCACGCCGGCATCGTCGACCTGCGCCAATACGCGCCGGTGATCGGCGTCGTGGCCGGCACAGTCGGTTGTTTCGGCGGCATGTCGATCGCCGCCGGCCTGTGCAGCTACCTCGCCGTGACCCGCGAGGCCCGCCTCGGTCTGAACGGACCGCAAGTCATCGAGCAGGAAGCCGGCGTCGAAGAGTACGACTCGCGCAACCGTCCGCTGATCTGGGGCTTCACCGGTGGCGAACAGCGTTACGAAACCGGCTTTGCCGACGCATTCCTCGAAGACGATATTGCCGACGTCCGCAACAAACTGCGCGGCCTGTTCGCCCGCGGTCTGCCGAAAACCAACCGCAGCGATCGCTATGCGGACTATCTGGAGCGCCTCGCACGCGTCGACATCGGCCGGCAAGCCGACAGTGCCATGGTTCGCACCCTGTTCAAGAAAGGAGAGCAAGCATGAGCACGCAATCGAATCCGACCCGGGGTGCCCTCTGGCTTGACGCCTTGACCCCTGGCATGGCGCCGCTGGCCGGCTACCCGGCCTCGGTACGCGTCGTCGACGGGACCTTGCACGGCCAGACGGCGCGCTTCATCGCCGTGGTCAAGGATGCGGACAACCGCTTCCCGCGCGTGCAAAACGGCGAAGTCGGCCTTGTTGAAGGCTGGAGCATCGCCCGCGCCGTCAGCGAAGCGATAGACGCCGATCGCAACGCAGCGGTCAAGCGGCCGATCATCGCCGTCATCGACGTGCCGAGCCAGGCCTACGGCCGGCGTGAAGAAGCATTCGGCATTCACCAGGCGCTCGCCGGTGCGGCCGGCGCCTACGCCAAGGCGCGTCTGGCCGGTCATCCGGTCATTGGGCTGATCGTCGGCAAGGCCATGTCGGGCGGTTTCCTCGCCCACGGCTACCAGGCCAACCGCCTCATCGCCCTGGACGACAGCGGCGTGATGGTGCACGCGATGGGCAAGGCCTCGGCAGCGCGCATCACGCTGCGCACGGTGGAAGAGCTGGAAAAGTTCGCCGCCAAGGTGCCGCCGATGGCCTACGACATCGGCAACTACGCAACGCTCGGCCTGCTGTGGACGCTGCTGCAAGTCGATGACGCCGGACATCCGGCTGACGCCGACATCGGCAAGGTGATGCGCACGCTGGAGGAAGCGCTGGTCGATATCGCCAAAAAGCCACGCGATCTGTCCGGCCGGCTCAACAACGGCAACCGCAACGCCTCGCTGCAGGTTCGCAACCGCCTGCGCGCGGAATGGGACCAGGCCGGCAGCTGACTGCCCCCGCTTTCCTACTATAAACGGAGACAATAATGACCCTAGTCATCATCAACGCCCTGGCGCCGGTGTTCTTCATCATGCTGCTCGGCTATCTTGCCGGCAAATTCAAGATGGTCGACAACCGCAACGTGTCGCTGCTCAACATCTTCGTGATGGACTTCGCCCTGCCGGCAGCGCTCTTCACCGCGACGGTGAAGACCCCGTGGGCCGGTATCGTCAAAGAGCTGCCGCTGATCGTGATCCTCACCCTGGCGATGTGGATTGCCTATGCTGCGCTCTACTTTCTGGCCACCAGAGTATTCAAGAAGTCGTCGCAGGATGCTGCCGTGCTGACGCTGACCGTGGCGCTGCCGAACTACGCAGCGCTCGGTCTGCCGATCCTCAACAGCATCTTCGGCGAAGGTCCGTCCACCTCGCTTAACGTGGCAGTGTCGATCGCCTGCGGTTCGGTGCTGATGACTCCGTTCTGCCTGATGATCCTCGAAGCCGGCAAGGCGGCGGCAGGCGGCGAGCAGAAATCGATGCTGGCCATGCTGCCGGTGCTGATGGGCCGCTCGCTGAAAAAGCCGATCGTGTCCGGCCCGCTCGCCGGCGTGATCCTGTCGGCACTCGGCATCACCATGCCGACCATCGTGCTCGGCGCGATCAAGCCACTTGGCTTGTCGGCGACCGCTGCGGCGCTGTTCCTGACCGGGGTCATCCTGTCGGCGCGGCAACTGAAGGTCAACATGCCGGTCATGCTCGGCCTGGTGCTGAAGAATCTGGTGCAGCCGTTCATTGCCTGGGGCGTGGTCATCGCCTTCGGCATCCACGGCGACGTCGCACGCGCCGGCATTGTGCTGATCGCATTGTCGGCCGGTTTCTTCGGCGTGGTGTTCGGCAACCGTTTCGGCGTGCAGTCGCCCGATGCGGAAGGCACCTTGCTGCTCAGCTCGCTGCTGTGCATCCTCAGCGTGCCGCTGTTCATCATGCTGACTGGCGGCATGGTGTAATCGCCGACAACGCCGGAGCTCACGCTCCGGCGTTTTAACGGCAGGGAGATCCCGATGATTCTCGACCCGCTCAACCCACACGATCTGGTCTGGTGTGACGATAGGGCCGCGCTCGACTTCGGCGTGGCCCCTTTGCCGTCCTGGCTCGCCACAGACTGGGATGCGTCGCTGCCACTCGTGGTACGCCGCGCACCGCGTGCTGCCGGTCATGTTCCGGTCGGCATCCGCGGGAGCGAACGCAAGCAGCGTCACCCGGCACAGGCGCGCCTCGACCGGATCGGACGCCGCGTCACCCCGCAACAGATTGCCGCCGCGCGCGGCTGGCGTACACACCCGCGCCTCGAACAGTTGCCGCCGCTCATTGCGCTCGTCGCGCTGGCTCCCGAGCTCGATCGCTTCGGCATCGACTGGGGCATTACCGGCGCGGCCGGCTTCGAGCTCGCCTGCGGCCGCGCGGCGTTGCGCCCGGCCAGCGATCTGGACCTGACATTCCGCTGCCCTGCCCCGCTCGAGCGCGAAGAAGCCCGCGCATGGGCGGCATGCCTGGCAGCCAGCCCCTGCCGCATCGATGTGCAAATCGAAACACCGCACGGCGGTTTTGCCCTCGCCGAATGGCTGCGTGGTGGCCGCACCCTGCTCAAGACCGACCGGGGTCCCCAGCTGGTCGCCGACCCGTGGCATCCAGACACCATGCAGGAGATCACAGCATGAGCATTCTGTTCACCTTTCCCGGCCAGGGAGCACAAACACCGGACATGCTGCACCGCCTGCCGCCCCACCCGGTGGTCGCGGACACACTGCGCGCGGCATCCGACGCGCTGGGCGAAGATATTCTGACCCTCGATAACGCCACGGCGCTCGCCTCGACCCGTGCAGTGCAACTCTGCCTGCTGGTCGCCGGCGTCGCCGCCGTGCGCCTGCTCGAGACACAGGGTTGCCGGCCGGACATGGTGGCCGGGCTGTCGATTGGCGCCTACCCGGCAGCCGTCAGCGCCGGGGCGCTCGACTTCGCCGATGCGGTGCGGCTGGTCGCGCTGCGCGGAACGCTGATGCAGAACGCCTATCCGGGCGGCTATGGCATGACGGCGATCATCGGCCTGCGCGAAGCGCAGCTGGAACCCCTGCTCGCGGCACGAAGAGCCGCCGGTGACGAAGTCTATCTGGCCAATATCAACGCCGACACGCAGCTGGTTGTCGCCGGCCGTGAAGACGCATTGCAGCGCATGAGTAAGGAGGCACTGGCCGCCGGCGCCCACAAGGCGCGCCGGCTGGCAATCAGCGTACCGTCGCATTGTCCGCTACTCATGGCGAGCGCCGCACAAATGACCGCGGCGCTCGCGGCCATTACGCTGCGAGCACCGCGCATCGCCTGTCTGAGCGCAAGCAGCGCACGGGTGATATGGCAAGCCGACGCGCTCGCCGATGACCTGGCCAACAACATGGCTCGCCAGGTGCGCTGGCACGACGCTGCCACCGCAGCGTGGGAACGCGGGGCGCGGCTTGCCGTGGAAATGCCGCCGGGCAGCGTATTGACCCGGCTGGTCAAACCGGTGTTCAGCGCCGGGCTTGCCGTCGCATTCGGCGAGACCCGCATCGATTCACTGCAAAGTCTCTGCACCCGAGAAAGCCGTCAGGACGGGCTTTATGGCGCCGGACGCGACATCGACTGGGGAACGGATTAGCATCCTGCCGGCGCGGCAGCCGCGGCATGCACGCACATCAAGCAAGCTACGGGACACAAACCGCCCTCCCCCGGGCTTGAAGGCCGGACCTGGCGGCGAACCGGGTCAAGCGGCGAACGTCGTTCGCCAGCACTGCCATGGCAGATGACGGATAGAAGGATGTCATCCTGCCTGCGCCGTGACATAATCATTGACCTTTTTCCGCTGATCGACACCATGACCTCCGGCAAGCAAACCTTGATCTTGCAATCCGGCGTGCCGCTCGACACAGGCGCGCTCGCAGCACTGGCTGCGCAATGCAGCGCCAGCCGGGTCGAGCACCCGACACCGCAGCTCGCCCGCCTTTTCGACGTTTCCCCGCGCTTGCGCACCATCGTGACCGAACGCTGCGACACGCTCGGCTGGGACGCAGCGTTCATGCCCGCCGGCATGCGTTTCGACGAGCTCGGTCTCGTCGTATCCGATATGGACTCGACACTGATCACCATTGAATGTATCGACGAGATCGCCGATATGCTCGGACTCAAAGCCAAGGTCGCGGCCATTACCGAACGTTCGATGCGCGGCGAACTCGACTTTTCCGCCTCGCTCACCGAACGCGTCGCCCTGCTCGCCGGCCTGGAGGTCGACGCGCTCGAACGGGTCTACCGCGAGCGCTTGCGTCTGTCGCCCGGCGCGGAAGCGCTCGTCGATGCCTGCCATCGCCATGGCATCAAGTTCATGCTGGTTTCAGGCGGATTCACCTATTTCACCGACAGACTCAAGGAGCGCCTGGGACTCGACTTCACCCAGGCCAATGGATTGGAAGTCATCAATGGCCGGCTGACCGGCCGGGTCAGCGGCCGCATCGTCGATGCCGATGTCAAACGGGCGCTGCTTATCGAGACCCGCGACTTGCTCGGCCTCGCCCCGGAGCAGGTGCTGGCAGTCGGCGATGGCGCCAACGATCTGAAAATGCTGGCGGAAGCCGGCATCGGCATCGCTTACCGTGCCAAGCCTGTGGTAAGGGCTCAGGCTGATGTGGCGATCAACCATGTCGGTCTGGACGGCATTGTACGTCTGTTTGCGTAAAATCCCGGCCACCCGCCAGCGGGTGTGCTTGAATGAGATTGGATACTTTCGAGGTTGATGATGTCGCCGCTACCCACGCTGCAAACCGCCAGTTTCGATGCAGAGCTGCCTTTCGCCGCCTGCCCGCTGCCACCCACCGGCTGTTCGCCGCAACAAACCCGGGAGACCCGGCTGGCGTTGCGCGTGCTCGCCGCACCGGTCGACAGCGTGGAAAACAACGATCCGCTGCTGCAACGATTGGAAGCGAAACTTGATCTTGCACTGGAGGTCAGCCTGTTGTCCCGTTACCCGGAACGCCCGTCACTGACCCCGTGCCGGGTCGGTCTCGACGCTGTCGCCTGGTTATCCGCACACCCGTACACACTGGGTGAACAGCTGCGTCTCGAGCTGTTCCCGCATCCGGATTCGGCACTGGTGCTCTACTTGCCCTCGCGGGTCAAGGAGTGTCGACCGGTCTCTGCCGGCGGGCACCAGATCACCGCCGACATCGGGGCAGCCTTCTCCGAGTTCACGCTGCCGTTGTGGGAAAAATGGGTGTTCCGCCGCCACCGTCGGGCGATCCTCGACCGTTGAGCGGCATGGGCGGACATTGATCGCGAAAGAGCACTATGCCGGTGGCTGATTTCGACACCAGTGACGAATCCAGATGTCAGGTGTCGGCGCAGCGCTATTGCCGCAGGTCGGTCCGTCAGCGTTACGCGCAACATAAGCAATTGTTGCATAAAGGAAAAATTGCATTTCCAGTGATTTTTCCCTCCGCACGCCTGACTGGCATGCCAAATGCAATAGAGATGGCATCGTTCAATAGCAGCATACGACAGAGAGGTTCACCATGAATGCACCGAGTCGTGCCGTACAATCGTCCGATCCCTGGGAAGGCTTTGTTGCCGGAGCCTGGCAAGAAGCCATCGATGTCCGCGATTTCATCCAGAAAAACGTTACCCCCTACACCGGGGACGCCAGTTTTCTCTCCGGTCCGACCGCGCGTACCCGCGCGATATGGGACACGCTGCTGCCGCTGCTGCAAGAGGAGCGCGAAAAAGGCGTGCTTGACGTCAGCACCGACATCGGCGCAGGCATCACGGCCTATGGGCCTGGCTACATCAGCAAGGACAAGGAACTCATCGTCGGTCTGCAGACCGACAAGCCGCTCAAGCGCGCCATCATGCCCTTCTCCGGCGTGCGCATGGTCGAAGCCGGCCTCAATGCCTATGGCTATACCCTAGATCCGGTACTGAAAGATGTCTTCCATCGCTACCGCAAGGATCACAACCAGGGCACTTTCGATGCCTATAGCCCGGAAATCCGCGCCGCGCGCAAATCCGGCATCATCACCGGCCTGCCCGATGCCTATGGCCGCGGGCGCATCATCGGCGACTACCGCCGCGTGGCGCTGTACGGCATCGACCGGCTCGTCTCCGACCGCCAGGCGCAGTTCGCCGACCTCGACGACCGCGACTTCACCGAGGACGTAATACGCCTGCGCGAAGAGATGTCCGAGCAATACCGCGCGTTGTTGGAACTGAAGGAAATGGCCGCCGGATACGGCTTCGACATCGGCCGCCCTGCGCTGACGGCGCAGGAAGCTGTGCAATGGGTCTATTTCGGCTATCTGGCCGCAGTCAAGGAACAGAACGGCGCCGCCATGTCGCTAGGCCGCGTTTCGACCTTCCTCGACATTTACATGCAGCGCGACATCGCCGCCGGCAGCCTCAGCGAAGAGCGCGCACAGGAACTGATCGACGATCTGGTGATCAAGCTGCGCATCGTGCGCTTCCTGCGCACGCCGGAATACAACGAGCTGTTCTCCGGCGACCCGACCTGGGTCACCGAAAGCATCGGCGGCATGGCAGTCGACGGCCGCACCCTGGTGACGAAAAACAGTTTCCGCTTCCTCAATACCCTCAACAATCTCGGCCCGGCGCCGGAACCCAATCTGACCGTGTTGTGGTCCGAAGCACTGCCGCAGGGGTTCAAGGATTTCTGCGCACAGGTCTCGATCGATACCAGCTCGATCCAGTACGAGAGCGACGATGTGATGCGGCCGCACTGGGGTGACGACTACGGTATCGCCTGCTGCGTATCGGCGATGCGCATCGGCAAGCAGATGCAGTTCTTCGGCGCGCGCGCCAACCTCGCCAAGGCGCTGCTCTACGCCATCAACGGCGGCGTGGACGAAAAATCCGGCGCCACGGTCGCCCACGGCTTTGCGCCGATCAGCGACGACACGCTCGACTTCAACGCGGTAATGATCAAATACGACCTGCTGCTCGAGTGGCTGGCCCGCACCTACGTCAAGGCGCTCAACTGCATCCACTACATGCATGACAAGTACGCCTACGAGCGTATCGAGATGGCGCTGCACGACCGCGACATCCTGCGCACCATGGCCTGCGGTATCGCCGGCCTGTCGGTGGCTGCCGATTCGCTGTCGGCGATCAAATACGCCAAGGTGCAGGTGATCCGCGACGACAAGGGGCTTGCGGTCGACTTCAAGATCGATGGCGATTATCCGGCCTTCGGCAACAACGACGACCGGGTCGATCAGATCGCCGTCGACCTGGTGCACCGCTTCATGGACAAGGTACGGAGGCAGAAGACCTATCGCAACGCGATGCCGACCCAGTCGGTGCTGACCATCACCTCGAACGTGGTGTACGGCAAGAAAACCGGCAACACGCCGGACGGCCGCCGTGCCGGCGAACCGTTCGCTCCGGGCGCCAATCCGATGAACGGCCGCGATCGACTCGGCTTCGTCGCCGCCGGCGCATCGGTTGCCAAGTTGCCCTACGACGATGCGCAAGACGGCATCAGCTGGACGGCATCGGCAACACCGGGGGCACTCGGCCGCACGCTGGCCGAACGTGTCGCCAACCTGTCGGCCTGCCTCGACGGCTATTGCTGCGCAGGCGGTTTCCACGTCAATGTCAACGTACTCAACCGCGAGACGCTGGAGGACGCGATGGAGCACCCGGAAAAGTATCCGCAATTGACGATTCGCGTATCGGGCTATGCGGTCAACTTCATCAAGCTGTCGCGCGAGCAGCAGCTTGATGTGATCCACCGCACCTTCCACGCGACCATGTGACGATGGGCAAGGAAAATACCGACGACGGCGTGGACAGCACGCACGGCTATCTGCACAGCCTCGAGACCGGGGCTGCGGTGGACGGGCCGGGCGTGCGCTGCGCCGTTTTCCTGTCGGGTTGCAATATGCACTGCCTGTATTGCCACAACCCCGACACCTGGAAGCTGCATGCCGGCGAGCCGGTGACGCTTGAACAGGTGATGGACAAAATCCGCCCGTATGCGGCTTTTCTGCGTCATGCCGGCGGTGTGACGCTGACCGGCGGCGAACCTTTGGTGCAGAAGGATTTCGCCGTCGCCATTTTGCGCGGCTGCAAGGCGCTCGGCCTGCATACCGCACTCGACACGCAAGGCTATTTGGGCAGCCGTCTGAGCAACGACGAGCTCGACGCAATCGATCTGTTCCTGCTCGATATCAAGCTAATGAACCCGGAAGCTTACCTGCGACTGACCGGCGCCGAACTGCAGCCGACGCTCGATTTCGCCAAACGTCTCGCCGAACGAAAAAAGAAGGTCTGGCTACGCTATGTTCTGGTTCCGGGCTATACTGACGCCGACGCGGAAGTCAAACAACTGGCCATATTTGCGTCAGAACTTGGCAATATAGAGCGGGTGGACATTCTGCCGTTTCATCAGCTCGGTCAGCACAAGTGGGAAGAGCTGGGAAAAACCTACACGCTGGCCGGCGTACAACCGCCGACGGAAGAAGCCGTAGAGCGGGCGCGCTCGATTTTTCGCGAGTATGGGCTGAACACGGTATAAAACGAACGCGCAGGTCTGCCAGACAACAAGATGAACAAACAGGCGAGCATGGACGCAGGCACAACGCAACACGATGTCGAATGGGTGCTGACCCTGTTCGGCACCGCAGTCGGTGCGGGCATTCTTTTTCTTCCCATCCAGGCCGGACTTGGCGGCATCTGGCCGATCATCCTGCTCAGCTGCATCGCATTTCCCATCGTCTGGCTGTCGCACCGCACCCTGACCCACCTGGTGGTCACCCACAAGCAGCCGAGCGAGTTGCCGCAGGTTATCGGCGATGATCTCGGTCCGGCGGCGGGCACGGCCGTCGGCGTACTCTACTTCGTGTTCTATCTGGCGCTGGTCGTGGCCTACGCAACCGGCATGATCAATATCGCGTCGATCTTCGTCGAATATCAGCTCGGTCTCGAAGCGGTACCCCGACCGATCCTGTCGCTGGTGATCGCGCTCGGTCTGTCGGCCATCATGCTCACTGCAGGAGAAAACGCCATCCTGCGCATCACGTCGTCGGTCGCCTTCCCGCTCATCGGCGTCTTGCTGTTCCTGTCGATCTATCTGATTCCGACCTGGGATCTGTCGCTGCTGGCGATCGCGCCGACCCGGCACGAACTGTTGCAGGGTCTGCTGGTGATCCTGCCCATCCTGCTCTTCAGCATGGATTTTTCGCCGATCTGCTCGATGCTGGCCGCATCCTACCGCCGCCACTATCCTGATGCCCGCGTCGCCATGCGGCGCAGTGATCGCGCCGTCTACTGGAGCAGCCTGCTGTTGCTGGTATTCGTGATGTTCTTCGCCTTCTCCTGCGTGATGACCACGCAGCCGAAGGATCTGCAATTCGCGCTCGGGCACAACATCGACATCCTGACCCTGATGTCCTTGCACGTACGACCGCACCTGCTGCGCTACGGCTTTCCGCTGCTGGCCTTTGCCGCCATCCTGCACTCGTATTTTTCCGCGTTTCTCGGCGCACGCAACGGTCTGATCGGCCTGCTCAACCACCTGCGACACCGCAGCGGCGACGGTACCGGGCCGGATTCACATCCGCTCGAGTGGGTCACCACCCTGCTCATTGCCCTGCCCCTGTGGCTGCTTGCCCTGGCCGATCCGTCGATTCTGGCAATTATCGGCATGCTGGCGGCGCCGATCGTGGCCCTGGTGTGCTACGTGATGCCGGTATATGTGTTCCGCCGCGTGCCACGGCTGGCGATTTACCGCGACCGTTCCAGTGCGCTGGTGATGGTGGTTGGCCTGTTCGTCATGGTTAGCTACGTCATCGGCACAAATATCTGATCACGGGCCGGACACCGCATCGTTTCCGCTTCCGGCCATTTCTCCTGCGGTCGAATATCCTCGGATTTATTCGTTGTCAGGCAGAATCTCCATCCGTCCCGAGTCACTCGCCAGCGACCACAGCCTGATTCAATTTCACAACAGCGGCGCTCTGCCAGCCGGATGTTCCGGCCGTGGACAATAACCACACTACACTATCAGAAATTACGCATTCACCATATAATCTCCGCTGCGGATTCCATATGAAATAACATTGCAAAATAACCGCAATTCGCTGTTCCGATTATCTGACAAGGGGAGTTGTCAATTGAAAAAACTGGCTATGGCCTGTATTGGCCTATTGCTGGCTGGTGAATGTTTTGCCGCGCCGGTTATTCAGACCGTCATTCCATCTGATGTGCTCGAAGGCGGAAAGGAAATCAGCATCACCTATCCGAATGAGCAAGTGCACCCTTCCGCATCATTCGCCACCTCCGGGTACACCATTTTCGGTGTCATTTACGTCGCCGCAGCCATCGCCAAGATGAAATCGCAAACCAGCACACTGCAACAGTCTTACGACAGTTATCTGGCCATTCACAGCGACATCAAATCACTGCGCGACACATTCAATCAGGAGTTGCAAAAAGACCTGCAAGCGGGAGGCCTGCAGCTGACAGAGGTGGCTCAGGTCAAACGCAATATCGATGACGACAAACAAATCACCTACCAATTAGCTTCCGTCGATCTCAAAACCAAAAAGCTGCTGGTTTTTGACGGCCTCTCGGCAGGTTATTTCGCTCCGAGCTCTACGGACGCCTATACACCTCGAGCATCGATTCTGTTGTCTGTCATCGACCAGAAAGATATTGCGGCCAAACCGGTGCAATATGCGCCAATGGCGACCAGCGGAGAAAAACTGCAGACCTACTCTTATAAAGATTTCGACGCGCTCAACCAAAACTCCCAGCAGTCGTACGAAGGGCTGCAACTGTGTGTGACATTGTTGGCACGGCAAATCGCCGACCGCATCACACAAGCGCCGCTGCCTGCGCAGACATCCGCGACGAATACCCCGCAACCATAAAACCATGACGACACTGAGAATATGAAAATTCGTACCGTATTACTGTCTGCGGTGTTGATGGGTACCCTCTCCGCTTGCGCAACCTCGCAGCAAGTCACACTCGCAAAACAAAACGTTCCGCTCGCCATGAACAGTGTCGCACAAGTCCACCAGGCAGATAATTCAGCCGACATGGACCAGAATCTGCAGCATGCGGTGCTCAACTCCGGCCTGAAGCTCAAGCCGACGCAACCGGAAGGCACCATCCGTTCGGCTGGCAGCGACGCACTGATCAGCTATCGTGATGTGTGGCGCTGGGACGTGGTGATGTACTTGCAAGCCGTGTCGATCAATCTGTTCGATGCCCACAGCGGCGATCTGCTGGTCACCGGGACCTGGCAGAACTCGGCGCTGCACGGCTTCCCGAACTCGGGCAAGGTGGTTGATGACCTGGTCAAGGCAATGGTGGACAAAGTGCATGCGGCCGGACAGCCGCAGACCGCCGCATCCGTCAATTGAGGTCGGTCACTCGCTGACAAGAAGAACGCCGCACGCTGAATCAGCGCGCGGCGTTTTTTTCTTCCTGCTACGCTCTGGTCAGCCCAGTCCGTCGAGCAGTTTCTGATGAATGCCGTTGAAACCACCGTTACTCATCACCAGTACATGGTCACCGGGTCGCGCCTCGGCGACGATCGCCGCAAGCAGCTGCTCGAAGCGGTAGTAGGTCTCTGCTTTGGCGCCGAGCGGCAGCAGTGCCTCGGCGGGATCCCAGCCGAGGTTCTCACCCGAACAGAACACCCGGTCGGCACCGGCAAGCGAACCGGCGAGCAGGTCCTTCATCGTTCCGAGTTTCATGGTGTTGGAGCGAGGCTCCAGCACAGCGAGAATGCGGGCATCGCCTACCTTTTGGCGCAGTCCCTCGATAGTGGTGGCGATTGCAGTCGGGTGGTGGGCGAAATCGTCGTACACGGTGATTCCGTTGACCGCGCCACGCACTTCCATGCGCCGCTTGACGTTGCAGAAACGGCCGAGCGCCGCTATGGCCACTCCCGGCGCCACGCCGACATGGCGAGCGGCGGCGATGGTGGCCAGTGCGTTCATGCGGTTATGCTCGCCCAGCAGCGTCCACTCGACCCGGCCCTGCCGCTCGCCGCCGAACAGCACGTCGAAATGGCCGTTTTCGTCCACCGGGCCGGCCTGCCAGCCGTCGGTCGAGCCGAAATGCTCGACCGGTGTCCAGCAACCGCGCTCGAGCACGCGCGCGAGGCTCGCTTCGCGGCCGTTGACGACGATGCGGCCGTTACCGGGAATGGTCCGCACCAGGTGGTGGAACTGTGTTTCGATGGCGGCGAGATCAGCAAAGATATCAGCGTGATCGAATTCGAGATTGTTCAGTATCGCAGTGCGCGGTCGGTAATGGACGAACTTGGATCGCTTGTCGAAAAAGGCGGTGTCGTACTCGTCGGCTTCGATGACGAAAAACGGGCTCAGACTCGCCGGGTCTTGCGCTGGATGGCCGGGCAGACGTGCCGATACGCCGAAATTCTGCGGAATGCCGCCGATCAGGAAGCCCGGCGCCAGGCCGGCATCTTCGAGCACCCAGGCAAGCATCGAGCTGGTGGTGGTCTTGCCGTGCGTGCCGGCCACGGCGAGTACCCAACGGCCGTGCAGCACGTTTTCCGCCAGCCACTGCGGTCCGGAACAGTATGGCAAACCACGGTTGAGGATTTCTTCCATCAGCGGCTTGCCACGGCTGACGACATTGCCGACGACGAACATGTCGGCTCCGATATCGGCCTGCTCTGCACCGAAACCCTGGATCAGCTCGATACCCATGCTTTCAAGCTGGGTGCTCATCGGCGGATAAACGTTGGCGTCGCAACCGGTGACGCGATGACCGGCATCGCGCGCGAGGGCGGCAACGCCGCCCATGAAGGTGCCGCAAATGCCGAGAATGTGGATGTGCATAACGATGGCCAGGCAGTAACGATATCGAAGTCCGGTAGCTTACGCGGGAATCGGCGGGGTCACAACCTGGCGTCCTCTAGAGAAACAACCAGGTCTGCAACAGGAAAAGGGGCAGCAGGAACGTCAGCGACCACAGCATATAACCGAAGAACCCCGGCATGCGCACCCGGTGATGGCGAGCAATCGACTTGACCATGAAATTCGGTGCATTGCCGATATAGGTCATCGCCCCCATGAACACCGCCCCCATCGAAATCGCCCTGAGTGTCGGCGCGAGTCCGCCCATCAGGGTCTGCGCATCGCCGCCCGCCATATTGAAAAACACCAGATAGGTCGGTGCATTATCGAGAAAACTCGACAAGAGCCCGGTCACCCAGAAATACATCACGTCGTTGGGTGCCCCGTCAGGCCTGCTTGCGATGGCCAGAACGCCGGCGAACGGACCGGCCGGACCGGCCTGCAGCATGGAGATCACCGGTGCGATGGTCAGGAAGATGCCGGCAAACAGCTTGGCCACCTCGACGATGGGGATCCAGTTGAACTCGTTGCCGGCGCGCACCGCACGAGGCGTCAGCCGCAGCGACAGTCCGGTCAGCACGAGAAGCACGCCGTCGCGCAGCAGATTCTGCAGCTCGAGCGGCACGCCGGCGAGCTCGATTTCCACATCGGGCTTCCACATGCCGGACAGCAGGACGGTGGCGATGGCGATGGCCAGCAGCAGCAGATTCACCCGCCCGGCAAGCTTGATCGGCTCGTTGGGCCTGGCGGGGAAATGACGCCGCTCCTTGCGGAAGTAATAACTGTCGAGCAGGTAGAACGCACCGAGCAAAACCACGACCGACACCAGCACCGGCAGCAGCATGTGGACAAAGGTCCAGCCGAAGGTCACCCCGTTGAGAAACCCGAGGAACAGCGGCGGATCGCCAAGCGGGGTCAGTCCACCGCCGATATTGGCGACGAGAAAGATGAAAAACACCACCACATGGACCTTGTCATGGCGCCATTTGTTGGCGCGCAGCAGCGGCCGGATCAACAGCATCGCGGCCCCCGTTGTCCCCATGACCGGGGCAAGCAGCGCACCGATGGCCAGAATGCGGGTATTGAGCCATGGCGTGGCGTTCAGCCGGCCGGAGAGCAGGATGCCGCCCGACAAGGTATAAAGCGTCAGGAGCAGAATCAGAAACGGCAGATATTCGGTCAGCAGCGCATGTACGGCCAGGCCGGACGTCGCCGCCACGCCATGCGTCAGCGCGAACGGCACGAGAAACGAGGCGGTGAAGACCGCGACGATCTTGCCGAAATGGCGATGCCAGAACGCCTCCGCCAGCATCGGCAGCAAGGCGATCGACATCAGGATGGCGGCAAACGGCAGCCCCCAGGCGAGGCCAAGGCCGGCCGGGTCGGGTGCGGAGGCAGAAGCAACAGCGGGCAAGGCGGCCAGCCCGGCCGCCAGGGTCTTGCGAATCACGATCAAACGCCCCTTTCCGTGCGTGTGGAGGGCGCCGCTCGCGCGGTGCTCAGCGTGTGCCCTTTTGGATGAATTCGATTTTGTAGCCGTCGGGGTCTTCGACAAAGGCGATGACCGTGGTGCCGTGCTTCATCGGACCGGCCTCACGGACCACCTTGCCGCCGCGGGCACGCGCCGCATCACAGGCGGCGGCGGCGTTGTCGACTTCGACCGCGATGTGGCCGAAGCCCTGACCGGGCTCGTATGCGGTCGTATCCCAGTTGTGGGTCAGTTCGATCACGGCCTCGTGGTCTTCGTCACCGTAGCCGACGAAGGCCAGCGTAAAACGGCCATCGGGATAGTCCTGTCGGCGCAGCAGTTGCATGCCGAGAACCTGCTGATAGAAAGCCAGGGAACGGTCGAGGTTCCCGACGCGAAGCATGGTGTGCAAGATACGCATGAAAAATCTCCAGTCGTGTCTTCCGCCTGCCGTCTGTTGGCAAGGTGGAAATCAGCCAAAAGTAAATAATCCTTCGCCCTGGCGCTTGAGCCATTGCCGCGCAGGCCTCCAGGCCGGGCACAGCCGCTCCGTTTCAAGCCAGAACGCGGCCGAGTGGTTCATGTGGCGCAGATGGGCGAGTTCGTGGGCGATGACATAATCGAGCACGGCCTCCGGCGCCAGGATCAGGCGCCAGTTGAGGCGGATGACGCCGGCAGCATTGCAACTGCCCCAGCGTGTGCGTGCCGAAGACAGCGCCAGTTTCGCCGGCGCACGCACGGCGAACGGTGCAAGACGGGCCATGCGTTGTGCAAACACCCGTCGCGCCTCTTCGCGCAGGAAAGCCGCCACCTGATCGCGACAGGCGGACTCGTCGCCGCCGACCCGCAATGTATCTCCATCGCAGCAGGCGCGTCGCAGCGGCTCGGCATCGCGTTGCAACGCCAGCGTGCGGCCCTGCAGGTTCAGGGCGGCAGGCCAGGCTTGCCGCTCGCTCAGCAGGGCCTGCTGACGCCGCCAGTGGCGTGCGATCCAGTCGCGCCGCGCATCGAGCACGGCCTGCAAGGCGGACAGCGTCACGCGCGGCGGCGCGGCGACTTCAATCCGGCCGGCGACGATACGAATGCCGATGCTTTTGCGCGCTCGGCGCACCACGGCGACCTCAAGCCGTGCCTCGGGCAGGTCAAGCCTGAGCGACACGGCGCGCAGCGCCCGCACACGGACCGACGCCGCCGATTTCCGCCTGGCGCGCCTCGATCCAGTTTTCCGCCTCGGCCATCAGCACGTCGGCCCCCTTGCCGGCAGCGGGCAGAATGGCCGGTCCGATCACCATGGTAATTTCACCCGGGTACTTCATGAACGAGTTGCGCGGCCAAAATTCACCGGCGTTGTGCGCAACCGGCACCAGCGGCATGTCGAGGTCACGCGCCATCCGTGCGGCGCCAAGCTTGTATTTGCCGCGCACGCCGGGGCGGATGCGCGTTCCTTCCGGGAAGACCGTGATCCAGAAGCCATGCGACAGGCGTTCGCGGCCCTGCTCGACGATCTGCAGATTGGAGCGGGTACGGTCGGAGCGGTTGATCATGATGGCGTTCATCAGCCACAGTCCCCAGCCGAAGACCGGAATCCACAGCAGTTCGCGCTTGGCGACATAGATCTGGTAGGGAAAGATGCGCTGCAGCGCCAGCGTTTCCCAGCCGGATTGATGTTTGGAGCAGATGATCGACGGCCGGGTGGGGATGTGCTCACGGCCGATCACGCGGTATTTGAGACCGACGACATGTTCGAGCGTCCACATCAGCACCCCGGTCCAGGCAACACCGAGGAAATGGCGCCGGCGGCGCGGCAGCGGCGCAAGCAACAACAACAGGGTAAAGAACAGCACTGTGGTCACAACCAGCACCAGCCAATAAACGAGATTGCGGATCAGCAGCATCGGGGCTCGTATCACTGAAAATCGGAAGAGTGGATCAGGTACTCGGCCGCCTCGTAGAGGTTGTCGAATACCAGCGTATCGTCCGGCAGGTCGCCCGCTTCCAGCGTGCGCAGGCCCTTGCCGGTACGGACCAGGATCGGTTGGCCACCGACGGCGGCAATCGCCTGCAGGTCGCGCAGGCTATCCCCGATCATCGGCAGGCCTTCGAGGCGTGCGTTGAAGCGTTCGGCGATCTGCAGCACCATGCCGGGTTCCGGCTTGCGGCACTTGCAGCGCTCGTGCTTGGTGTGCGGACAGAACACCACGGCATCAATGCGGCCACCCGCCTGGTTGACGAGCCGGTGCATCTTTTCGTGCATGGCGTTGAGCGCCTGCATGTCGAACAAACCCTGGCCAAGGCCGGATTGATTGGTCGCAACCACCACACGCCAGCCAGCCTGGGTCAGGTTGGCGATGGCTTCGAGGCTGTCGGGCAGCGGCTGCCATTCGGCGACGCTTTTGACGTAATCGTCGCGATCTTCGTTGATGACGCCATCGCGATCGAGAATCACCAGCTTCATATATCGTCCCCGTATAAAACAACCGGGGCGCGGAGGCCCCGGCATTGACGCATGTCGCGCAAACTCACTCGGCCAGCAGCGAGATGTCCGCAACGCGGTTGAACAATGCGGCCAGGCGCGACAGCAGTGCCAGCCGGTTGGCGCGTACGCTCATGTCCTCGGCCATCACCATCACGCCGTCGAAGAAGGCATCGACCGGCCCCTTGAGGCTAGCGAGTTCGGCCAGTGCTGCGGCGAAGTCGTTGGCGGCGAACAAGGCTTCGACGCGCGGCGCCAGCGATTCGAGTGCGTCGAACAGCGCCTGCTCGGCCTCATGCTGCAGCAGCGCCGGCGAAACTTCACCGACTTCGCCGCTGGTCTTCTTCAGCAGGTTCTTGACGCGCTTGTTGGCTGCGGCCAGTGCCGCCGCTTCCGGCAGACGCTTGAAGTCGGCCACGGCACGCAGCACGGCCGGCACTTCGTGCACCGCAGACGGCATCAACGCCAGCACGGCATCGATCTCGTCACCGCGATAATCGGCGGCCAGATAGTTTTTCAGCCGCTCCTGGCAGAAGGTAAACACTTCTTCCACCACATCGGCCGCAAGCAGCTCCGGCTCGAAGGTTTCGGTGGTCAGGCGCAACAGTTCACGCAGGTCGAGGCGGTTTTCCAGCATCATGCGCAAAACGCCCAGCGCGGCACGTCGCAGCGCAAACGGGTCCTTGTCGCCGGACGGCACCAGACCGATGCCCCAGATGCCGACCAGGGTTTCGAGTTTGTCGGCGAGCGCCACGGCCGTCGCGACCGGGCCTTCCGGCAGGCTGTCGCCGGCAAAACGCGGATGGTAATGGCCTTCGATAGCGGCAGCGACCTGTTCGTCCTCACCATCGATACTGGCGTAATACATGCCCATGATGCCTTGCAGTTCGGGGAATTCACCCACCATGTCGGAGACCAGGTCGGCCTTGGCGAGCCGGGCGGCACGTTCGGCGAGCGCTGCGTCGGCGCCGAGATGAGCGGCGATTGCGCCGGCAATGACCTGCAGCCGCTCGACACGTTGCCACTGGCTGCCGATCTTGTTGTGGTAGACCACATCGGCAAGACGGGACAGGCGCGTTTCGAGGCGGGTCTTCTGATCCTGCTCGAAGAAAAAGCGTGCGTCGGACAGCCGGGCGCGCAGCACCCGTTCATTCCCTTCGATAATGGCGGTCGGGTCGCGCGCTTCGAGGTTGGACACCAGCAGGAAACGGTTTTTCAGCCGACCCGAACCATCGAGCAGAGGGAAATATTTCTGGTTCTGCTGCATGGTCAGAATCAGGCACTCCTGCGGCACCCGCAGGAAGTCGGCGTCGAAGCCGGCTTCGAGCACCACCGGCCACTCGACCAGCGCAGCCACTTCGTCGAACAGCGCCTCGTCGGCGGCAATGGTCGCGCCCTGCATCGAGGCCGCTTCATTGAGCCGCTGGTGAATCAGTTCGCGGCGGGCGGTGAAGCTCGCCACCACACGGCCACGCTCGAACATCACCCGCGCGTAGGCGTCGGCATCGGGAATCGATACCGCACCGCTGCACAGGAAGCGATGGCCCTGCGTTTCGCGGCCGCTCTTCAGGCCCAGCACCTCGCCATCGATCACCGTATTGCCGTGCAGCAGCACGAGACCGTGCACCGGACGCACGAACTGGTGTTCGGAGTCGCCCCAGCGCATCAGCTTGGGCGCAGGCAGTTTCTTCAACGCCAGCGCGACCACGCCGGAGAGCACCTCGGCGAGCGACTGCCCGGATTTGACGGTCTTCCAGGCGTAGACGTCCTGCTTGCCGTCGTTCAGCACCGACAGCTCGGACACCTCGACGCCGCAGGAACGGGCAAACCCGGCCAGCGCCGGCGTCGGCGCGCCGTTCTTCATGCCGGCAGCCAACGCCGGCCCCTTGCGCACGATGTGCTGCTCGGGCTGTACCGACAGCACATTGGGCAGGGTCACGGCCAGGCGGCGCGGACTCGCATAAACGTTCGCCACGGCGTCGGCCGGGACAAACTGCATTTTCTTCAGCTCTTCGCCGATGGTTTCGGCAAAGCTCGCCGCGAGTCTGGGCAGGGCCTTCGGCGGCAGTTCCTCGGTGAGGAGCTCAATCAACAGGGTAGCGTTCATGGTTTATTCGGGTTTCTTGCGAGAAGCAGGGTTGCTGCATACCAGATCCATCATCGCCCCGGCCAGCGAGTCCTGATAGACCGGCTGCCATTTCCAGTTGTAGCGCGGCACCGGATACATGGTCGACCAGACATGGCGGTTGGTATCGCTGTAGAAATCGGTGCTGACCAGCACGTAGCGATACTGCTTGCAGTCGGCGTAGCCGGTGGTGCGGCGGATCGAGAAATAGACCTGGTAGTGCGTGTCGTATTGGCGCTGGGTAAAGCGCTCCTGATTGACGAAATGCACGAGCCCGTCGGGTTCCATCCAGATGGCGTTGTGGTCGAGCGCAAGCTCGAGCGCAGCACCGCGCTGGTAGACCTGCCAGTCGGAGAGCCGGCCGGCAAAGACAGGCAAGGCCGCGACGGCGAGAGACGCGACGAGCACGAGCCGGTTCATCACTCGCCCTTGCCGCACATCGGGAAGCCGAGGGCTTCGCGCGAATCGTAGTAGGCCTGGGCTACCTGGCGGGCCAGCGCCCGGATGCGACCTATGTAGGCGGCACGCTCGGTCACCGAGATGGCGCCGCGGGCATCGAGCAGATTGAAGGTGTGCGCGGCCTTGAGAATCATTTCGTAGCCGGGCAGCGCCAGACCGGCGTCGAGCAGACGCTTGGCCTCGCCTTCGAAACGATTGAACTGCTCGAACAGGTACGGCACGTTCGAATGCTCGAAGTTGTAGCGCGATTGTTCGACTTCGTTCTGGTGGAACACGTCGCCATAGCTGACCTTCTGCCCATTAGGGTAGACGGTCCAGGTCAGGTCGTAGACGTTTTCCACGCCCTGCAGATACATGGCCAGACGCTCGAGACCATAGGTGATCTCGCCCAGCACCGGCCGGCAATCGAGACCGCCGACCTGCTGGAAGTAGGTGAACTGGGTGACTTCCATGCCGTTGAGCCAGACTTCCCAGCCAAGCCCCCAGGCGCCGAGGGTCGGGTTTTCCCAGTCGTCCTCGACGAAACGGATGTCATGCACGGTCGGATCGATGCCGAGCTCTTTCAACGAGCCAAGATAAAGTTCCTGGATATTCGACGGCGACGGCTTGAGTACGACCTGGAATTGATAGTAATGCTGCAGCCGGTTGGGATTTTCGCCATAGCGGCCGTCCTTCGGCCGGCGCGACGGCTGCACATAGGCAGCGTTCCACGGTTCCGGTCCGATCGAGCGCAGAAAGGTCGCGGTATGCGAGGTCCCTGCCCCCATTTCCATGTCGTAAGGCTGCAGCAGGGCGCAGCCCTGGCGGTTCCAATAGTTCTGCAGCGTAAGAATGATTTCCTGGAAAGTAAGCATAACGCCGTTCAGCAAAGAAGAAATTTAAACCCGAATTCTACCGTTTCGTGCCGTCATGGGAAAGCAAAGCCCGGTCGACGGCCCGTCAAACAGCAGTTCCCCAACATCTTGCCAGCCCAACACCACACCTTCCGCGCCCCCGCCTGATCTTTGGATCTGGTTTCGCGCAAAACATCATATCCAAATTGAATTTCATATTGATGAAAAAATGACAAACGCTATACCTGTGTGGTGAGCCATTGCGGCCACCTCCGGGCCAGTGCACCGGGGCCCTTTCTTACCGCAACGAAGGAATTGACATGACCAGTAGCAACACACTCAAGCTGAGCACGGATGAGCAGAAGGTCATCGAATCGAGCGTCGCCTCGATCCGCAAGGTACTACGCCAACACAATATGGACGTGAAGTCCATCGTCGGCAGCGTCACCGCCGCCGACATGGCCAACACCCAGTCCGCCGTAGAGGTGCGCTTCGCCGAAGGCGCCGCCATGCACAGCGTCATGAACATGATCGCGATGGACTGACCGGCCGGGAGAACGGACATGCTGGCACTCTTCGGCCGCGACGCGGCACTGCGCAACATCTACCGGCTGGCGAATCTGGCTCGCGGCAGCGACCCGCTCGATACCCTGCCCGCCATCCGCCAGGCTTACCTGGACTTTCTCGACAGCCGGCAACGGGGAGTCGCCAGCAACCGCCACGATGACTTTTTCTCCATCGATTACGCAGCGGAGGCACAGCTCAGCGCAGCCTTCCGCAGCGGCGAACTCGATGATTGCAATCAGTCGGACATCATCGGCGGCAAGTACAACAGCGAGACCGAACGGGCAAAACGCGCCATCGCCCGTGCCGCGCTCGCCGGGCTGTTTGCGCTCGACGCCGACTTCGCGCTGGTCTTTTCACTTGCCATCCACTCTATCTTTCTGCGCCAGAGCAAGCGCGGCGCAGGTCGTCCCGGCTCCTACGGCGGCTCGTCGAGCGCCTCGATCGGCGCGATCTGGCTGACGGTCGACGCACGCATCTCGCCGCTGGACCTGCAGGAAATGTTCGTGCATGAGCTGACCCATCACCTGCTGTTCATCGACGAGCTCAATCAGCCGCAATTCGATTATTTCGCCATTGCCAAACCGGAGAATTTCGCCCATTCGGCGATTCTGCGCCGCAACCGGCCGCTGGACAAGGTCGTGCACAGCATTGTCGTCGCCACCGAACTCTTGCTCGCCCGGCAGCGCTATTTGCCGCGCGGGCAGAAAACCGTCATCCATCCGCCGAGCGCAGCGCTCGTTCGCGCCACCATGGAGGCCATCGCCTCGGTCGATGCGCTGCCGGCGCGCGCATCGCTGATGACCCCGCACCTGCTCGCCATCGTCGACACCTGCCGCGTCGCATGCCGGCAACTTCAGGACTGCCCGGATGCCTCTCTCGAAACTTGTGCGTGAGCTTGCTCACCGCTGCGACGCAATCGATGCCGCCTGGCAGCGCGAGGACCGCGAGCTGGCAACGTTCGCCGCCATCGTCGCCAGCGCCACCGCCGATCTCGACCTGACGCCGTTCGGCCGGATCGGCGCAACGGCGGCGCTGGTCGACGAACCGGAAATCGCCATCCTGCAACAGGCTTCGTCGTTTTCCGACCTGTACCTGCGCCTGTACGACAATGGCCATTTCTGGGTGGAAATCCTGCATTGGTGCCAGTCCGACATCAATGTGCACGATCACGATTTCGCCGGCGTGCAATTCCAGTTGGCCGGCGAATCGCTCAACATCCAGTACAGCTTCGAGACCGAAGCATGCGCCGCCGGCATCCAGTTCGGCATGCTGCGTACCGTATCCACGGCTCGCTGGCGGCCCGGCGACCGCTCGCCGGTCGTGGCCGGCCGGCTCGCACCGCATAACGTCTGCCATCTGGACGATCCGACCGTGAGTCTGTTGATTCGCACCCATCCGCAACCGGGGCTCGGACCGCAATGGAATTACTTTGCCCCCGGCATCGCCGCCAGCTACGACGTGGCCGACCTGTGTTTCCGCAAGCGGGTGAAGGCGCTGCGCCTACTGGCGCGACACGGCGGCAGCGAGGAGTTCGCCGGAGCGTTCCGCCACTATGCAGCCGGCCTCGATTTGCGCCAGTTGCTGTTCGTCTTGCTGAAAATGATCGACATCCTGTTCACCCCGACCCGCGTCCATCTGCTGCATGAGCTGCTCGATTCGGGCCGATCGCATATCGCCACGGTGGTCGAGTCCGTCTCGCGCCATCGCGCCGCCGAGATCCTGAAAGCATGCCGCTGGTCGCCTGCGCTGTCGGTCGGCGAGCGGGAGGCATTCGCGCTGCTCGGTTCATGCTTCGACCTCGACACGGCCGAAGCGCTGGCAACGGGGCTGATCGCACTTGCACCGGGGACGACTCTGGCCGACATGCTGGACGATGGCTGTCGGCACCTGCAGCAGCACGATGCGCAACAGGTGGCGAACTGCCTGCGGCTGTTCGGCGCGACACCCGCAGGCGGCTGATCATGGAGGAGGAATTGTTCCGGCTACAGCAGATCGAACCGACGCGGCTGGCCTCGGCGCGGACACGCTACATCGATCTCGTGCAGCGGGCGCTGCCCGGGGCGGATATCAGGGAGGTGGGCAGTACCGCGCTCGGCGACGTCATCGGCAAACAGGACATCGATATTCTCGCCCGTGTCGCCGATGAAGCGGCATTTCGCATCGCCTGTCAGGCACTCGACATGATTTTCGCCCGCGATGCACAACAGATGGCGAACGCGCGCTACCAGGCCTATGTGCTGTCGCACGATCCGCAGGTCTCGCTGCAGGTCACCATCACCGGCTGCCGCCACGATGTCTTCCTGCCCTTTCTCGACGCATTGCGCGCCGACAGGCAGTTGCTGGACGCCTACCAGCAGCTCAAGCGGGATTGGGACGGCAGGCCGATGCAGGCCTACCGAAAGGCAAAGGCGCGCTTCATCCGGCGCGTGCTGCGCAATGGCGGCACGCGCACGGACTAACGGCCGAAGGTCAGCTCCAGTCCAGGATCACCTTGCCGGATTCGCCGGACAGCATCGCATCGAAGCCCTGCTGGAAGTCGTCGATGCCGAAGTGATGGGTAATGATAGGCGTGATGTCGAGACCGGATTGCAACAGCGCCACCATCTTGTACCAGGTCTCGAACATTTCCCGGCCATAGATGCCCTTGATTTCCAGGCCCTTGAAAATGACCTGGTTCCAGTCGATGGCAGTATTGGCCGGCGGGATGCCGAGCAAGGCGACCTTGCCGCCGTGATTCATGGTGTCGAGCATCTGGCGGAAGGCCTGCGGGTTGCCGGACATTTCCAGGCCGACATCGAAGCCTTCGCACATGTGCAGCTCGCCCATCACGCTCTTCAGGTCTTCCTTGGCAACGTTGACGGCACGGCTCGCGCCCATCTTGCGAGCCAGATCGAGCCGGTATTCGTTGACATCGGTGACCACCACGTGACGCGCGCCGACATGGCGTGCAATCGCCACGGCCATGATGCCGATCGGACCGGCACCGGTGATCAGCACATCTTCGCCGACCAGGTTGAACGACAGCGCCGTATGCACGGCATTGCCGAACGGATCGAAGATCGAAGCCAGATCATCGGAGATATCCGACGGAATCTTGAACGCGTTGAAGGCGGGAATCACCAGGTATTCGGCAAAGGCCCCCGGACGGTTGACGCCGACGCCGACGGTATTGCGACACAGGTGGCGACGGCCGGCGCGGCAGTTGCGGCAATGGCCACAGGTGATATGGCCTTCACCGGAAACACGGTCGCCAATGGCGAAGCCGACCACTTCGGAGCCCACACCGGCCACTTCGCCGACATATTCGTGGCCGACGTGCATCGGGACCGGGATGGTCTTTTGCGCCCAATCGTCCCAGTTGTAGATATGGATATCGGTACCGCAGATGGCGGTCTTGCGGATGCGGATCAGCAGGTCGTTGTGACCGATGGCCGGTTTTTCGACATCGGTGAGCCAGAGACCGCGTTCGGACTTGAGTTTAGCCAGCGCTTTCATTTGTTTTATCTCCCCCTGGCGCGCGTGGTGCGCGTGGGTCTTGCCAGATGAATTCCCGCCGGCGGACGCCGGCGGAAACGGATTTCGCCCAGGCGGGCTCAGGCGATCACGCCGAGCTCGCGGCCGACGCGAATGAACGCCGCGACGGTGTGCTCGATCTGCTCGGGCGTATGCGCGGCCGACATTTGCGTACGGATGCGCGCGCGCCCCTTCGGCACGACCGGGAACGAGAAACCGACGACGTAAATGCCTTCGGCCAGCAGCGCCGCAGCCATTTCGCTCGCCAGCCGCGCATCGCCCAGCATCACCGGAATGATCGGGTGATGCCCCGGGATCAGCTTGAAGCCGGCCGCGCTCATCTTGCTGCGGAACAACTCGGCATTGCGCTTGAGGTTTGCCCGCAGTTGCGCCCCATCGGTTTCGAGGATCTCGAACACCTTGAGGCTCGCAGCGGCAATGGCCGGAGCCAGCGTGTTGGAGAACAGATAGGGGCGCGAGCGCTGGCGCAGCAGGTCGATGATGGGCTTACGGCCTGACACATAGCCACCGGATGCACCGCCGAGCGCCTTGCCCAGCGTGCCGGTGTAGATATCGATCCGGTCTGCGACGCCGCACAGTTGCGGCGTGCCGGCGCCGGTGTCGCCGGTAAAGCCGACCGCATGCGAATCATCGACCATCACCAGTGCGCCGTAGCGATCCGCCACTGCACACAGCGACTTGAGGTCGGCGATGATGCCGTCCATCGAGAACACCCCATCGGTGACGATCAGCTTGAAACGGGCGCCGGCGGCATCGGCTGCCTTGAGCTGCGTTTCGAGGTCGGCGGCGTCGTTGTTCTTGTAGCGATAGCGCTGGGCCTTGCACAGGCGCACGCCGTCGATGATCGACGCATGGTTGAGTTCGTCGGAGATCACCGCATCTTCTTCGCCGAGCAGCGTCTCGAAAACACCGCCATTGGCGTCGAAGCAGCTGGAGTAGAGAATGGTGTCTTCAGTGCCGAGGAAATGCGCGATCGCCTGCTCGAGATCCTTGTGCACCTGCTGCGTACCACAGATGAAGCGCACTGACGCGCAACCGTAGCCGTAGCGGTCGAGCCCGGCCTTGGCCGCCTCGACGAGGCGTGCATCGTCGGCCAGGCCGAGATAGTTGTTGGCGCAGAAATTCAGCACATGCTTGCCGTTGCTCAACACGACATCGGCGCTTTGCGGCGAGGCGATCACACGCTCGGGCTTTTCGAATCCGTCGGCGCGGATTTGCGCCAGCGTGGCATCCAGGTGTGCAAGAAAAGTATGGTTCATGGCACTCGACTCGAAGTGAAGTAAGGGAAAGGCGCGCAGCCACATCACATTGCGCATCTGTGTGCGCGATTGTAGCCGACAACGGATCTGCCTGCGAGGCGGCTGCGGCGCCACGATCACTGACGGGCCCAGCGCTTCAACGCTTGAGCAATCGCGCCGCGTCGAGCGCGAAATAGGTCAGGATGCCATCGGCACCGGCACGTTTGAACGCCAGCAGGCTTTCCATCATGCACGCTTCGGCGTCGAGCCAGCCGTGATCGAAGGCGGCCTTGAGCATCGCGTATTCGCCCGACACCTGGTAGGCGTAGGTCGGCACATGGAAGGTATCCTTGACGCGGCGGATCACATCCAGATAGGGCATGCCCGGCTTGACCATCACCATGTCGGCGCCCTCGTGCAGGTCCATTGCCACTTCCTGCAACGCTTCGTCGAGATTGGCCGGATCCATCTGGTAGGTGTACTTATTGCCCTTGCCGAGGTTGCCGCTCGAACCGACCGCATCGCGGAACGGACCGTAGAAGCCCGACGCGTATTTGGCCGAATAGGCAAGAATCTTGGTATGGATAAAGCCATGTCCTTCGAGTTCTTCGCGCAGATAACCGATCCGGCCGTCCATCATGTCAGAAGGGCCGAGCACGTCGACGCCGGCAGCGGCATGACATAGACCCTGCTTGATCAGGATCTCGACCGTCTCGTCGTTGAGCACGTAACCGCTGTCGTCGATCACGCCATCCTGACCATGGATGGTGTACGGATCGAGCGCCAGGTCGGTCATGATGCCGAGTTCGGGGAAGCGGGACTTGAGCGCGCGCGCCACGGTCGGTACCAGGCCGTCTTCGTTGTAAGCCTCTTCCGCCGTGTTGCTCTTGCCGGTTTCGATTACAGGGAAGAGCGAAATCATCGGGATGCCGAGTTCGAGCATCTCTTCCGCGGTGTGCAGCAGCAAATCGAGACTCTGTCGCTCGATGCCGGGCATCGAAACAACCGGCTGACGGCGCTCTTTGCCTTCAAGCACGAAAACCGGGTAGATCAGATCATTGCAGGTCAGCACGTTCTCCCGCATCAGACGGCGGGAAAAAGCGTCGCGGCGCATGCGACGCATACGGGTAAAGGGAAATTCTCGATTGGCAAAAATCATGGCTTGTCTTTTTCTTCGGTTGACTCGGATGGCGGCAGACCGTTGCCGGCGCCGTCGGCGGACGTCTCCTCCTGCCCGGTTCGTGCGGGGTACGGCGATTCGCGTCGCGCCAGGCGGGAAAGAATGCCGATCACCGTACCGATGGGGCCGAGAATGATCAACATCCAGAACCAGGTCGAATGCAGGAGATTCATTATTCTAGTGGGCAAAATAATGACGTTGCTATTGTACGCCGTTTGTGTCGGCGCGCAGCAATTCCGCACGCTATCGCCCCCGTACGAACAAAAACCGCCGCGCACAAACAAAAACGGGCAAGAAAAAAGCAGGCCGCAGCCTGCTTCGCGCAATATTCCCGCCCTTATCAGGCAAAGAAATCCTTCAGCTTATCCATGAACGACTTGGCACGCGGATTGTGGGTCGCCGTATCGGTCTGACTGATGTCCTCGAACTCGCGCAGAAGTTCTTTCTGCCGCTCGGTCAGATTGACCGGAGTCTCCACCACCACGTGGCACATCAGATCACCGAAATTGTTGCCGCGCACGGCCTTGATGCCCTTGCCGCGCAGACGGTAGATCCGGCCGCTCTGGGTTTCCGCGCTGATCTTTACCTTGGCCATGCCGTCGAGGGTAGGAATTTCCACCTCGCCGCCAAGCGCAGCCGAGGCAAAGCTGATCGGCATTTCGCAATGCAGATCCATGCCCTCGCGCTGGAACACCGCATGCGGCTTGATGTGGGTCACTACATACAGGTCGCCGTTCGGGCCGCCATTTTCGCCCGGCTCACCCTCGCCAGCCAGACGAATGCGGTCGCCCTCGTCGACCCCGGCAGGGATCTTCACATTGAGTGTCTTGGTGGTCTTTATCTGACCGGCACCACGGCACTTCGGGCAAGGATCGGAGATCTGCTTGCCGCTGCCGTGGCAGGTCGGGCAGGTCTGCTGTACCGAGAAGAAGCCCTGGCTCATGCGTACCTGGCCGTGGCCGCCGCACGTCGCGCAGGTTGTCGGCTGCGTGCCGGGTTTGGCACCGCTGCCATGGCAGGTATCGCAGTGCTCGTGGGCCGGAATGCGGATCTGCCGTTCACAGCCGCGCGCCGCTTCTTCCAGCGTGATTTCCATGTTGTAACGCAGATCGGCGCCACGGAACACCTGCGACCGGCCACCGCCGCGACCGCCGCCGAAAATGTCACCGAAGATATCCGAGAACGCATCGGAGAAATCGCCGAAACCGTTACCGCCGCGAAAACCGCCTGCACCGGCATTCTGGTCCACGCCGGCATGACCGAACTGATCGTAGGCGGAACGCTTCTGGGCATCGGAGAGGATTTCGTAGGCCTCTTTGACCTGCTTGAACTTGTCCTCGGCCTCCTTGCTGTCCGGATTACGGTCCGGGTGGTACTTCATCGCCAGCTTGCGATAGGCTTTCTTGATTTCGTCTTCGGCGGCATCGCGATTGACGCCCAGCACTTCGTAGTAATCACGTTTTGACATGTGTTTTACCATTGGCAAAGCACAGAGCCCGCCTGGCGGTGCTCTGTGCTTTTTTATTGGACTGGATTACTTTTTGTCCTTGACTTCTTCGAACTCGGCATCGACCACATTGCCGTCGTCCTGCTTGCCGGCTTCCGCCCCCTGAGCCTGTGCCTGAGCGCCTGCGTCACCGCCCTGGGCGGCATACATCTGCTCGGCCAGTTTGTGCGACACCTTCATCAGCGCTTCGACCTTGGCATCGATGGCTTCCTTGTCCTCGCCCTTGAGCGCTTCTTCCGCTTCCTTGATGGCCGCTTCAATGGCGCTCTTTTCTTCGGCAGAAACCTTGTCGCCGAAATCGGTCAGCGACTTCTTCACCGAATGCACCAGCGATTCACCCTGATTGCGGGCGGTCACCAGCTCATGCAGCTTGCGGTCTTCCTCGGCATTGGCCTCGGCGTCGCGCACCATGTTCTGGATCTCTTCTTCAGACAGGCCGCTCGATGCCTGGATGGTGATATTGGCCTGCTTGCCGGTCGCCTTGTCCTTGGCGCTGACATGCAGGATGCCGTTGGCGTCGATGTCGAACGTCACCTCGATCTGCGGCATGCCGCGCGGTGCCGGCGGAATGTCGGACAGGTTGAACTGACCGAGGCTCTTGTTGGCCGCCGCACGCTCGCGCTCGCCCTGCAGCACGTGGATGGTCACCGCGGTCTGGTTGTCTTCGGCGGTCGAGAAGGTCTGGGTCGCCTTGGTCGGGATCGTGGTGTTCTTCTGGATCAGCTTGGTCATCACGCTGCCCATGGTTTCGATGCCGAGCGACAGCGGGGTCACGTCAAGCAGCAACACGTCCTTGCGCTCGCCGGACAGTACCGAGCCCTGGATGGCGGCGCCCACGGCGACGGCTTCATCCGGATTCACGTCGCGACGCGGTTCCTTGCCGAAAAATTCCTTCACCTTGTCGAGCACCTTCGGCATGCGGGTCTGACCGCCGACGAGGATCACGTCGCTGATGTCGCCGATCGACAGACCGGCATCCTTCAGCGCCACGCGACAAGGCTCGATCGAGCGTTCGATCAGGTCTTCGACCAGCGTTTCGAACTTGGCGCGGGTGATCTTCATCGCCAGGTGCTTCGGACCGGTAGCGTCCATGGTGATGTACGGCAGATTGACTTCGGTCTGCTGGCTCGAGGAGAGCTCGATCTTGGCCTTTTCCGCAGCTTCCTTCAGTCGTTGCAGCGCCATCACGTCCTGCTTCAGGTCGACGCCCTGCTCGCGCTTGAATTCGGCAATGATGTAGTCGATCACGCGTTGGTCGAAGTCTTCGCCACCGAGGAAGGTGTCGCCATTGGTCGACAGCACTTCGAACTGGTGTTCACCGTCAACATCGGCGATTTCGATGATCGAGATATCGAAGGTACCGCCGCCCAGGTCATAGACCGCAATCTTGCGATCGCCTTCCTGCTTGGCCAGACCGAAGGCGAGCGCAGCGGCGGTCGGTTCGTTGATGATGCGCTTGACCTCCAGACCGGCAATGCGGCCGGCGTCCTTGGTTGCCTGACGCTGGCTGTCGTTGAAGTAGGCCGGCACGGTGATCACCGCTTCGGTCACTTCTTCGCCGAGGTAGTCTTCGGCGGCCTTTTTCATCTTGCGCAGCACTTCCGCCGAAATCTGCGGCGGTGCGAGTTCGCTGTCACGCACGTCGACCCAGGCGTCACCGTTCTTCGCCTTGACGATCTGGAACGGCATCAGGTCGATATCCTTTTGCACTTCCTTGTCTTCGAAGCGACGGCCGATCAGGCGCTTGATCGCGTAGAGCGTGTTTTTCGGGTTGGTGACGGCCTGACGCTTGGCCGGCGCGCCGACCAGGATCTCGCCGTCTTCCATATAGGCGATGATCGACGGCGTGGTGCGATTGCCTTCCGCGTTCTCGATCACCTTCGGGTTGCCGCCTTCCACCACGGCCACGCAGGAGTTGGTGGTGCCGAGGTCGATACCAATGATTTTGCCCATCGTCAAATTCCTTTTATCTTGTCGCTGGCCGGTTATAAAACACGGCTTCAGTCATCATGTTCTGCAAGTCGTGGCGAACTTCCGCAATTTCAAGAGGGGTTCTGCCACGCACCGTATTATTTCGCCACCACCACCATGGCCGGGCGCAGCAAGCGGTCGGCGACCAGGTAGCCTTTCTGCATCACTCGCACCACGGTATTGGCCTCCGCGTCGGATTCTTCGCTGCTGATCGCCTGGTGTTTGTGCGGATCTAGCGGCTCGCCGAGCGGATTGATTTCGACGATCAGACCTTTCTCGAATGCGCTCGCCAGTTGCTTGAGGGTCAAATCGACGCCGAACTTCAACGCGTCGAACTGGCCGCTCTGGTCGGCCAGCGCCATTTCCAGGCTGTCCTTGACACTCAGCAACTCGGCAGCAAACTTGCCGATCGCGTATTTCTTTGCGCTTTCCAGCTCTTCGAGGTGGCGGCGGCGCAGATTCTCGATCTCGGCCTTGCTGCGCAGATACTGGTCCTTGACCTGACCGAGCTCGGCCTCCAGCACGCCGATGCGCTCTTCCGCGGTCGCTTCGCTAATGACTTCGGTATGACCCGTTTCTGCCGCTTCTGCGGCGCTGCCGGTCTCGGCAGCAACGTTTTCCGGTGTTTCCTGCATGACAGTCCTCGATGAATCGGCTGTGACAATGAATAACCATCTGCAAGGTCGGGGCGTTGCGGGCAAATTCAAGAGTCAGACAGAAATGTCCGCAAAGGAACAAATACGTTCGTAAAAGTACAGATTTTGCTCATAAACACATTCACTTTCAGTCACGTCTGTTAGCTTTTGAAAACGCAGGACATTTTATTGCTGCGGCGCACACACCCCATCTTTTTTGTGCTTAAATATGCACACAACATTACCGTCATATGACGTTTGATAGCAGATCGATTCCCACCCGGAACCAGATCTGTACAAAGAGAGAGAAGGGCCCCGGACACCCCGGAGAGCACAGCCACCCGACACGCACTCCTCCTGCCGGTGGCCACCACGAGGACCGCCGGTATCGACGACCGGCTAAGAGAAACGTATCGATGAAGGGTATAGTATGACTACTCGCGAACAACGCATTGCCGCCATCCAGAAAGACTGGGACGAAAACCCGCGCTGGAAGGGCATCACCCGCGGTTACTCCGCCGCTGACGTTGAACGCCTGCGCGGCACGGTGCAAATCGAACACACGCTGGCCCGCCGCGGCGCCGACAAGCTGTGGAAACTGATCAACGAAGAGCCGTTCATCAACGCGCTGGGCGCGCTGACCGGCAATCAGGCCATGCAGCAGGTCAAGGCCGGCCTGAAAGCCATCTATCTGTCCGGCTGGCAGGTCGCCGCCGACGCGAACCTCGGCAGCGAGATGTATCCGGACCAATCGCTCTATCCGGCCAACTCGGTTCCGGCCGTGGTCAAGCGCATCAACAACACCTTCCAGCGCGCTGATCAGCTGCATCACGCCGAAGGCAACGACGACACCGACTTCTATGCGCCGATCGTCGCCGACGCCGAGGCCGGTTTCGGTGGCGTGCTCAATGCCCACGAACTGATGAAGAGCATGATCGAAGCCGGCGCTGCCGGCGTGCACTTCGAAGACCAGCTCGCCTCGGTAAAGAAGTGTGGCCACATGGGCGGCAAGGTACTGGTGCCGACCCGCGAAGCGGTCGAAAAGCTGGTGGCCGCCCGTCTCGCCGCCGACATCTACGGGGTGCCGACCATCCTCGTTGCACGCACCGACGCGGAGGCCGCCGATCTACTCACGTCGGACATCGACGCAAACGACCGCCCGTTCTGCACCGGCGAACGCACCGTTGAAGGCTTCTATCGCACCAAGCCGGGTCTGGAGCAGGCCATTTCCCGCGGCCTCGCCTATGCGCCCTATGCCGATCTGATCTGGTGCGAAACCGGTAAACCCGATCTGGAATACGCACGCAAGTTCGCCGAAGCGATCCATGCCAAGTTCCCGGGCAAGCTGCTCGCCTACAACTGCTCGCCGTCGTTCAACTGGAAAAAGAACCTGGACGATGCCACCATCGCCAAGTTCCAGAAGGAACTGGGTGCAATGGGCTACAAATTCCAGTTCATCACACTCGCCGGCTTCCACAGTCTGAACTACTCGATGTTCAACCTCGCTCACGGCTATGCGCGTCAACAGATGACGGCCTTCGTCGAGCTGCAGCAAAACGAATTCGCTGCCGCCGAAAAGGGCTTCACTGCGGTGAAACACCAGCGCGAAGTCGGCACCGGTTACTTCGACGCCGTGACCCAGACCATCCAGGGCGGCCAATCGTCGACGACCGCGCTGACCGGCTCGACCGAAGAAGAGCAATTCCACTAAACCGGGCAGCAACGCCTTCTCGCAACCCCGCACGCCGTGCGGGGTTTTTCTTTCTTTAACGTCGGCCGACACCTGCACGAACACGATTTATTCGTCATAAAGACGCAATTCTTGTTTAGGAATAACCCGATTCTCCCGCCCCGCCGCAACGCTTAAAGTCCCCCCAAGCGCTGCCATGCAGCAAAGATCCCGACCCCGGATGGCCAAGAGTGCACGACCGGTCGTCGGCCATGTGGATGTACGGATCACGGCCGTCGACACCGGATGGGCGCGTGGCGTCATGGCGCCAACGCAACACGCGCCAGTGGTTTGCCATCACCGGGCAATGAGACGAATCACAACCCAACAAGAGATCAAATATGAAGAAACGAATCGCTTTGGCCGTTCTGGCTACCATTGCAGGCAGTGTATCCACCGCAGCCATGGCCGATGATAACGGCGACAATGGCGTCACGCTGTATGGCTACCTCCGCGCCGGCGTCGTCAACCTCAACGGCAACGGCAACAGTGCCTGGGCCTTCAACGGCGCAAAAGGCAACTCGGCCTCCACGAACGTTGCCGGCCGGGGCGAACTGGATTTCAAGGGCAGCGAAGGTCTGGACAACGGGCTGAGCACCGTCTGGGAAATGTCCACCCGGTTTTCGCCGACCGGTAGCGCCTATGACGATCAGGACGGCAACTATACCGGCCTCGCCAACTATGACACTTTCGTCGGGTTGAAGAGCAACAGCCTGGGTCAGTTGGTGATGGGCCGACGCTACACCAACTTCGACGACGGCAAGTACGACTACACCTTCGCGGTGGGCCCGGATCAGATCCAGGGTTGGTTCGGCAATACCGAAGACAAGAACATGGTGCGTTACGATCTGCCGAGCTTTGCCGGCGTGCATGCGTCGGTTCAGTACGCCAACGGTGAAAACGCCGGCATGGTACAGGGCACCAACGCGGCACAGCAAAACACCACGTTCAACGTTAACTACGACAATGGCATCTTGGGTGCCTCCGCCTCCTACGCCATGGCCAACGACGTGCAGACCGGCACCTTTACCAGCATGAACTGGGCGAACAATGGCAACGCCATCGGCACGCTGGCCCAGAGTCACGTGACCGCCATGGTCAAGCCGACTGACGCTCTGCAGTTCGCGGTCGAATATCAGCGCAACACCCTGAACGGAAACGCCGTCAACAGCAGCGCCCTCTACGCTTACTACACCGTCGGTGCAGTACAGTTCGGCATGCAGGGCGGTATCCAGACTTACAGCGGCAATACGCCTGTTAACCTGACCCGCGGCAAGTTCTACGATGCCTTCATGCACTACAACCTGAGCAAGGCCACCGTGGCCTATGTGGAAGTCATGGACAGCAAGGGTGGCGCCCTGTCCTATTCGATCGACTCGTCCAATCCGTCGAGCAACCGAGTGATGACCGACATCGGTTTGAGCAAGAGCTTCTGATCGGCAGGCCTCAGTCAGGCGAAGACCATCGTTGCAATACAAAAAGGGCCGCACAAGTGCGGCCCTTTTTGCTGCGCGAGGCAAATGCTTACAGCGCCTGAGGATAGGCTTCCTCGCCATGCAGCGCCACGTCGAGACCCAGTTCCTGCGTCTTGTCGTCGACCTTGACCGGCGTGATGCGGTCGATCAGCCACAGCATGCCGTAGGTGAACACGAACGCCCACACCCCGGACACGACGGCAGCAACAATCTGCTTGCCGAGGAAGCTCGTGTCGCCCATCAAGAGACCGTTGGCGCCGGCGGCATTCCAGGTCTTGTCGGCGAACACGCCCAGCAGGATGGTACCGAGCAGACCGCCGACACCATGCACGCCCCAGACGTCGAGCGCATCGTCCCAGCCCAGATGGTTCTTCATCTGTACCGCGAAGAAGCACACCACCGCCGCGATCATGCCGATCAGCGCCGCCGAACTCAGCGAGATATACCCCGCCGCCGGCGTCACCGTGGCCAGACCGGCCACCGCGCCGGTCAGGAGGCCGATGAACTTCGGTTGCTTGGTGTGCGCCCACTCGAGGAAGAACCAGGCGGTGCCGGCGAACGAGGCCGCCACGTCGGTATTGAGGAAGGCCGCGCAGGTCACCGAGTCGACACGCAGCTCGGAGCCGGCGTTGAAGCCGTACCAGCCGAACCACAAGAGGCCGGTGCCGAGGGCGATCAGCGGCACGTTATGCGGCTTGTTTTCCACAACGGAACGACGGCCGACATACAGGATCGACGCCAGCGCGGCGAAACCGGCGGTGTTGTGCACCACGATGCCGCCGGCAAAGTCGAGCACGCCCCATTGCGCCAAGAGGCCGTTCGGGCTCCACACCATGTGGACGAAGGGGAAGTAGACGAAGATCAGCCAGGCGGTGAGAAACAGGAAGTAGGCCTTGACCGTCACGCGGTTGGCAAACGCACCGGTGATCAGCGCCGGGGTGATGATGGCGAACATCATCTGATAGGCGATGTGCACGATGAGCGGAATGCCGGCATCGTTGCCGCCGTACATGGTGTGCAGCGTCACGCCGCGCATGAAGGCGTAGTAGGTCGGGTCGCCGATGATGCCGTGCCAGGTGGGGCCGAAGCACATCGAGTAGCCGAAGGCAAACCACAGCACCGTGGTCCAGCCGAGCGACATGAAGCTCTGCGCCATGATGGTCAGAACGTTCTTGCGACCGACCAGGCCGCCGTAGAAGAACGCCAGGCCCGGGGTCATCAGCATGACCAGGCTGGCACACAACAGCATGAAGCCGGTATTGCCGACGTTGATCGGCACGATTGGGGTAGTCATTAAAGGGTTTCCTCTTGCAAGAAGATGTTTTATTGCTCTTTTCGCGACGTCCGCATCACCCGGCCCTTCGCGGCAATGAATTGCACCCGGGCGAAAACGGATCACAAAATCATGATCTTCTTATTAAGAGATTGATTCAATTCTCCCGACGCGAAAGCGGACATTCCTGTCGCGCAAACAAACGAATCAGGAGAACTTTGTTGGCATCCGTACCACGGAAGTGCCGGTTTGCGGCGGAGAGGTGGACAAATCAGTGAATACGCCCGCTATTGCAGCCATAAAACGTCAATTATCTTGTCGTTTAATCGTCAACGGGAAAATTTCTCTTGGCAGAAAAAGAGGACGGGGTCGAAGCAAAACAGCATTGCTATCCCGCCACGAAAGTGGCGGGACGACGACTTGCATAATCCACCGGGACGGCGATCAGTCGGCCAGACCCTTCGTCATGCGCACGGATTGGCGATCTTCAGCGCCGTCACCGCATGCGCTAAACCCCCAATGCAGAAAAAAGGCGCGTGAGGTCTGGCAAACCTGTGCCGTCAGCGAAGGCAGCGCACGCTCGCGCGCCTGCGCATGCAGGCGCTGCATCAGCAAGGTTCCGATCCCTCGCCCCTGCCAGTTTTCACTGACAAAGAAAAAGCCGATTTCGCCATCGTCGAGCAGGTTGGCGTAGCCGATGACTTCACCGCCGTATTCAACCACGATCGGCAGATTGCTCTTGAGGCGGGTTAATCCTTGATGTACGTCGCGGACCCGCGACGCGGCAGGACCCGTCTGATACAGGTCCCACAGCTTGGGTTCTTCACCCGGCAGACAGGGGCGCAAATGCATGATGTCCATCCTTGCAAATTACTGAAATTTCGTTCGATTTCAGTGTATCGCGCTGCAACCCCCGTATCGGCTTGCGGCCTTCCTATTCCCGGTTTGTTTGACTTAATGCAAATAATGCATTGGCCAATTCGCAACAAGTATAGATTTGCCGATAAAAAAAGCACGCATGATTGCGTGCCCGGGGTGCGATGCCAGCTACTGCTACCAGGGGAGCCGGTCGATCAGCGTCCGCGCGCCCTCCTCGATCTGCGCTTCGTCGGAACCGTCGCCCGACAGGTCTTGCCGGCCCTGCCAGCGTTCGCCGTTCTTGCCGCTCACGCTGAGGTCCAGATAGGGCACATCGACCACCTGATAGGCCGGCGGCCCCCAGTAGGGGCCATATGCCGGACCGGCGCCATTGTAGGTGATCTGCTGACGCTGCTGCAGGCGCAGACACAGGCGGAAATCGGGGCTCGCGCTGGCTTCGTGCCAGCCATGCAGCTCGAGTCGCATGCGCAGGTTTTCCGCCAGCGACAGACCACCGCCGTCAGGCAGGCAGTCGAGCTGGTAGCCGGGACCGGCGGCAAGGGCCGGAGCTGCGCACAGCAGGGTCGAGATCAGGGCCAGGCTAAACCGGTTCATGGCGATTCCTCGCGGGATGGTGGCCAGAGCTTAGTCCCAATATCCGGTCTGTGAATAGACATTGCGCAGATATTCGATGAAATGTCGTACCCGTAGCGGCAAAAACTTGCGCTGCGGCACGACCGCGTAGACCGGGTAGTCGGGGGAGGAAAAGTGATCGAGTACGCTGACGAGCCGCCCTTCGGACAGATCGTCCTTCACCTCCCACAATGAACGCCAGGCGAGTCCCCGCCCCTGCAATGCCCAGTCGTGCAGCACCGCGCCGTCATTGCATTCGAGCATGCCGCTGACGCGCAGATTGACCGGCTCGCCGTCGACGACGAAACTCCAGCCGCGGCTTTGGCTTTCGCCAAGTGTCAGGCATGCGTGCCGCGCCAGATCGTCGAGCGAGCGCGGGATGCCGTAACGGGCCAGATAGGCCGGCGAGGCCACCACCACACGGCGATTCTGCGCCAGACGGACAGCCACCAGACTGGAGTCGGACAAATCACTGATGCGGATGGCACAGTCGATGGGTTCTCGCAACAGATCGACAATGCGATCGGACAGATCGAGGGTCACCTTGATATCGGCATTGGCCTGTTGGAAGGCGGCCGCGTGCGGCGCAACGTGTCGACGGCCGAAACCGGCCGGCGCGCTGATTCGCAGATGGCCGCGCGCACGTGCGCTGCCGGACGCGACCGCCGCTTCTGCCTCGGCGAGTTCGCCGAGTATGCGCAGGCAATCTTCGTAGAAGGCGCCGCCCTCCTGGGTCAGGCTCATGCTGCGCGTGGTGCGCACCAGCAATTTGACGCCAAGCCGTTCTTCCAGCGCATCGAGCCGCCGCCCCATCACGGCCGGCACCACGCCCTCCTGGCGCGCTGCCGCCGACAGACTGCCGAACTTGACGACGGCGACGAAGCTTTCCAGCTGCTTCAGATTGTCCATTACATACTAAAAAGTAAAAGATGTTATGCGATTATAGGGCTTTTTTATCACCATTAAAGTATCTAGACTGGCTTCACTCAAATTTCATAAGCACACAGGAGAACATTTGCCATGAGCGCACAATTGCCGCAAGGCGTTGCCATCAACGCACCGATGCTGACCGGTTTCGATAGCATCCTGACCCCCGACGCACTGGCGCTGGTCGCCATGCTGCATCGCAAGTTCGAACCGCGTCGCCGTGAATTGCTGGCGTTGCGCGACCAGCGCCAGGCAGAGCTGGATGCGGGCCGCCTGCCGGACTTCCTGCCGGAAACCGCTTCGATCCGCGCCGGCGATTGGCTCATCGCACCGCTGCCGAAGGACCTTCTCGACCGCCGCGCCGAAATCACCGGTCCGGTCGAGCGCAAAATGATGATCAACGCCCTCAATTCGGGCGCCAAGAGCTTCATGGCCGACTTCGAAGATTCAAACTGCCCGAGCTGGGAAAACCAGATCAGCGGTCAGATCAACGTGCGTGACGCCTATCGCAAGACCATTTCCTGGCAAAGCCCGGAAGGCAAGGCCTACCGTCTCAACGACACCATCGCGACACTGATCCTCCGCCCGCGCGGCTGGCATCTGATGGAAAAGCACGTGACAGTGGACGGCCAACAGGTCAGCGGGGCGATTTTCGATTTCGCACTGTCGTTCTTCCACAACATTCACTATCTGACAGCCAATGGCTCGGCGACCTACTACTATCTGCCGAAGATGGAAAGCCATCTCGAAGCGCGGTTGTGGAATGAAATCTTCGTCGCCGCACAGGATGCCCTGGGCGTACGCCAAGGCACCATCAAGGCCACCGTATTGATCGAGACCATCCTCGCCGCCTTCGAGATGGACGAAATCCTCTATGAATTGCGCGAACACAGCTCCGGCCTGAATGCCGGCCGCTGGGACTACATTTTCAGTTGCATCAAGAAGTTCAAGAACAACCGCGACTTCTGCCTCGCCAACCGCGGCCAGATCACCATGACCGTGCCCTTCATGCGCGCCTACAGTCTGCTCCTGCTCAAGACCTGCCATCAGCGCAATGCGCCGGCGATCGGCGGCATGGCGGCACTGATTCCGATCAAGAACGATCCGGTGGCGAACGAAAAGGCACTGGCCGGGGTCAAGGCCGACAAGGATCGCGATGCAGCGGACGGCTACGACGGCGGCTGGATCGCTCACCCGGGCCTGGTGCCGATTGCACTGGAGGCATTCAGCGCCGTACTCGGCGACCGACCGAACCAGATCGACAAGAAGCGCCCCGATGTCACGGTCAGCGCTGCCGAGCTGATCAACTTCCAGCCTGAAACGCCAATCACCGAAGCCGGACTCAGGATGAATATCAACGTCGGCATCCAGTATCTCGGCTCCTGGATTTCCGGTAACGGTTGCGTACCGATCCACAATCTGATGGAAGACGCCGCCACAGCGGAGATTTCGCGCTCGCAGATCTGGCAATGGATCCGCTCGCCGAAGGGTCTGCTCGATGACGGTCGCAAAGTCACGCAGGAACTGTTCCGCGCGCTGCAGCAGGATGAAGTCGCCAAACTCAAGCAGGAATACGGCAGCCGCTGGACGCGGCAGTACGAAGACGCGGCGCAAATGTTCGACATGCTCACCACTTCGGATGACTTCGTCGAATTCCTGACACTGCCCGGCTACGAGTACCTGGCCTAAAGGTCAAGAAAAACGGAACGGAAAAACGCGGGGCGGGATTGTGTCCGAACAATCCCGCCCTTATCTTGTCATAGATGGTTTGGCTTATTTAAGGACAAACGAGACACATGAAACCAATGCGCATCCTGGCGGCAACACTCCTGATGGCCGCAGCAGCGACGCCGGCCCTGGCCGCCGATAACGGCACCCTGCTCGAGCTGACCGCCACGGCCCAGCGCGAGGTCGGCAACGACCAGGTCGATGCCACCCTGTATGTCCAGGACAATCAACGCGAGCCAGGCCCGCTTGCCGATCGGCTCAATCGCGCCGTGACACAGGCGCTGGCCGGCGCACGGGCGTATCCGGCAGTCCAGGCCAGCAGTGGCAGCTACTCGAGTTGGCCCGACTATGACAAGGACGGCAAGATTCAGGGCTGGCAGGGACGGGCCGAAGTCAAATTGAAGAGCAAGGATTTCGTCCAGTGCGCCCAACTTGTCGCCCTGCTGCAGAAGAATATGTTGCTGCAGAGCGTCGATTTCAGCGTCGCCCCTGAAACGCGCAAAAAAACCGAACAGCAGTTGTTGCCGGAAGCGATTGCCCAATTGCAGGCCACTGCCGGGGTGGCAGCGCAGGCGCTGGGAAAACACAGGGTAACCGTCAAGGCGCTGCAGATCGGCGACGGCGGCGCCATGCCGCGTCCGATGATGGCCATGATGGCCAAGCGGACCGACGCACCGGCCAGCAGTGTTGCCACGCCGGACTGGCAGGCAGGCCAATCGGTACTGCAAATGCAGGTCAGCGGCAAATTGGAACTCGATTGAAGACCTTCCGGTCTGGCGATGCATGCGCTAAAGTTTAGGGGCACCGATCCGCTGCGCAAGACGGATCATCAACATGGCTTGAGTTCATCAAATGAAATTGATTGCTTCGCTTACCAGCCCGTACGCGCGCAAGGTGCGCATTGTGCTGGCAGAAAAGAAAATCGATTGTCCCATCGAAGTCGACATTCCGTGGAATGCCGACAGTCGCGTACCGGACTACAACCCGCTGGGCAAGGTACCGGTGCTCGAACTCGACGACGGTATGCCGTTGTATGATTCACGCGTCATCGTCGAATACCTGGACAATGTCTCCCCTGTTTCCCGCTTGCTGCCGGAAGGCAACCGGCAGTTGATTCTGACCCGCCGCTGGGAAGCGCTGGCCGACGGCATCATCGATGCCGCCGTCGCCATCGTGCTGGAACAGCGCCGTCCCGCGTCGCAACAAAGCGCGGAATGGATCGACCGGCAACGCGGCAAGATCGAGCGCGGACTCGCCACCCTGTCGGCAGATCTGGGCGAGCGCCATTGGTGCCATGGCGATGCATACAGCCTGGCCGATATTGCGGTCGGCTGCTGCCTCGGCTATCTGGATTTCCGTTTCCCTGTCATCGACTGGAAAACGCAGTATCCGAATCTGGAGGCACTGCAAACCCGGCTCGAGGCAAGACAGTCGTTCATCGACACCAAGCCGCCGCAGTCCTGACCCGCAGCAGCGCAAAAAAAACCCGCCGGTCACGGCGGGTTTTTCATTGCCGGCATGGCTCAGGCCGATAGTTCCAGCATCAGGCGGTTGATGCGCTTGACGAACGACGCCGGGTCGTCGAGCTTGCCGCCTTCGGCCAACAATGCCTGATCGTAAAGCACCTGTGCCAGATCGGCGGCGCGGGTTTCGTCCTGTTCTGCAGCCAGTCGTTGCACCAGCATGTGCTCCGGGTTGATTTCCAGCACCGGCTTCACATCGGGCACGTCCTGACCGACCGACTTGAGCAGCCGTTCGAGATGGGCGCTCATATCGTGCTCCCCCACCACCAGGCAGGCCGGGCTGTCGGTCAGCCGCGCGGTGGCGCGCACTTCCTGCACCTTGTCGCCGAGCGCGGCGCTGATGCGACCGACAACCGGACGGGCGGTTTCCTCGGCTTTTTGCTGGGCAGCCTTGTCGGCATCATCCTCGAGCGCACCCAGATCCAGTTCGCCCTTGGCAACCGACTGCAGGGCCTTGCCTTCGAATTCGGACAGGTTGGTGGCCACCCATTCGTCGACGCGGTCCGCCATCAGCAGCACTTCGATCCCCTTTTTGCGGAATACTTCCAGATGCGGGCTGTTGCGGGCCGCGGCGAACGTTTCGGCGGTAATGAAGTAGATCTTGTCCTGGCCTTCTTTCATGCGGCCAATGTAATCGGCCAGCGAGACACTTGCCTCGTCTCCGTCGACGGCGGTCGAGACAAAGCGCAGCAGCCCTGCAAGGCGATCTTTGTTGGCGTGATCTTCACCAACACCCTCTTTCAGAACCTGGCCGAACTCCTGCCAGAACGTGGCATATTTCTCTGCCTGGTTCTGGGCCAGATCTTCCAGCATCGCCAGGACTTTCTTCACGCAGCCGGCGCGGATGGCGTCGATATCTTTAGATTGCTGGAGGATTTCGCGCGATACATTGAGCGGCAGATCACCGGAATCGATCACCCCGCGGACGAAGCGCAAATAGTGCGGCATCAGTTTTTCAGCGTCTTCCATGATGAACACACGGCGGACGTACAGTTTGATGCCCTGTTTGCGGTCACGGTCGTAAAGATCGAACGGCGCGCGCGAAGGAATGTAAAGCAGCTCGGTATATTCCTGCCGGCCTTCCACACGGGCATGGCTCCAGGCGAGCGGGTCGCTGAAGTCGTGCGCAACGTGTTTGTAGAATTCCTTGTATTGCTCTTCGCTGATGTCATTCTTCGGCCGGGCCCACAGCGCCGAAGCCTGGTTGACCGCTTCGAAACGGTCTTCGCTGGCAGTTTGACTTTCGTCTTCCTCTCCGGACGGCGCGGCCTTCATTTCGATCGGCAGCGAGATATGGTCGGAGTAGGTGCGGATGATGTGCCGCAGGCGCCAGTCGTTGAGAAACTCGTCCTCGCCTTCCTTCAGATGCAACACCACCTCGGTGCCGCGCGGCGCCTCGACCGCTTCCAGCGTGTATTCGCCGTGGCCGGTCGACTCCCAGCGCACCCCTTCGCTTGCCGGCGCACCGGCCCGGCGCGTCGTCAGCGTCACGCTGTCGGCGACGATGAAAGCCGAGTAGAAACCGACACCGAACTGTCCGATCAGGTTGGCATCTTTCTGCGCATCGCCGGTCAGCGATTCGAAGAACTTGCGCGTACCGGAACGGGCGATGGTGCCGATGTTTTCGATCACTTCCTCGCGGCTCATGCCGATGCCGTTGTCGCGAATGGTCAGCGTACGTGCGGCAGAATCGAAGCTCACGCGGATTTTCAGCTCGCCGTCGTCGTCGAGCAAGGCCGGGTTGCTCATCGATTCGAATCGCAGCTTGTCGGCTGCGTCCGACGCATTGGAGACGAGTTCCCGCAGGAAGATTTCCTTGTTGGAGTACAAGGAGTGGATCATCAGATGGAGGAGTTGCTTGACTTCAGTCTGAAAGCCCAGGGTCTCTTTCTGTGCGCTCATGGTAGGAACAAGGGTTGGTCAACGATAAGGCAACAGATAGGGCCGGACAGCATCATTTTCAATAGCTGCCCGGTCAGGAGAAAGCGTCAGTCCGGGCGGTAAAGCACATGGTAGCGTTTACCGGTCCAGCCATAGCGTGTGCGACGTTCGAGCAGGAAAGAAGGCGCGATGTCGTCGGGACAGAGCAGGAAGCCATAAGCGCCGAACAGATCGATCAGCGACTCGGGCACAAGGCAATAGCAGGGATCGCGCAGATGATCGATCGTCGCGCCGAGCAAGCCGCGGCCGAGACCGCGGCGGCGCCAGTCGCGGCCGACGTACAGGCCGCGCAGCAGGGTATAGCCCTGTTCGTGCACGAGCCGCACCACGCCGACGACCTCACTGCCGCACAAGGCGAGCAGCAGAAAATCGGAAGCCTGATAACGGCCGTCGTAACCGCCCTCGTCATAGAGTCGCGCCACCGAGGGAAACTCATAGGCGGTTGCCGGGCGGTAAACGATGTTGGTAGAACCGGGAACTGGGTGTGCGGGTTGGATCATGTTCGCTGACAATACCGCCGGCAAGCAGCCGGCGGCGGTAATGGATATCTTCAGATGATGCCTAATTGCCCGTCGAGCGGCAAGCCGCCCTCCGCCCCGCTCAGCCTCGCAGGCCGGGCGGCAGCGCGAAGGTGGTATGCTCGTCGACGCCGGGCATTTCGGCGACATCGTCGACGCCGAAGGCGCGAATGCGTTCGATCACCGCCTCGACCAGAATTTCCGGCGCAGAGGCGCCGGCGGTCACTCCGATGCGCGTCTTGTCGGCAAACCACGCCGGATCGAGTTGCGAAGCATTGTCGACCATCTGCGCCGCGACCCCCTTGAGTGCAGCAACTTCGCGCAGACGGTTGGAGTTGGAGCTGTTGGGCGAGCCGACGACGATGATCAGGTCACAGTCTTCGGCCAGCACCTTGACGGCATCCTGGCGGTTTTGCGTCGCATAGCAGATGTCGTCCTTCTTCGGGCTCGTGATCGCGGGAAAACGTGCCTTGAGCGCAGCAATGATGTCGCGCGTCTCGTCAACGGACAGCGTGGTCTGCGACACATAGGCGAGCCCCTGCGGATTGCCTACCGACAGCCGCGCGACGTCGTCGACGTTTTCCACCAGGTGCATCCGGTCGGGGACCTGTCCCATGGTACCTTCGACCTCAGGGTGGCCGGCATGGCCGATCATGATGATTTCCATTCCCGCTGCGTGCATGCGCTTGACCTCGACGTGCACCTTGGTGACCAGCGGACACGTGGCATCGAACACGTTCAGCCCGAGCGCTTCGGCCTGACGGCGCACTGCCTGCGGCACACCATGCGCCGAGTAGATCAGTGTCGCACCGGCCGGCACATCGGCCAGCTCTTCGATGAAGATCGCGCCCTGACTGCGCAGCTGTTCTACGACGAAGCGGTTATGCACCACTTCGTGCCGGACATAGATCGGCGCACCGAACCGTTCGATCGCGCGCTCGACGATGGCAATGGCCCGGTCGACGCCGGCGCAAAAGCCGCGCGGATTGGCCAGCATGATGGTCTTGCTCATCTGTCACTTCCTTGCTAAAAGGGCGGCGCCACGGCCGCCCTGCTCATCGGGCGGGTTTTCTCAGACTGTCGATCACCATCAACCCGGCACCGACGCAGATGAAGGAGTCGGCCAGGTTGAAGGCAGGATAGTACCAGTCATGGTAATAGACCTGGATGAAGTCGATGACATGCCCGTACACCAGCCGGTCGATGACATTGCCGAGCGCGCCGCCCATGATGAAGGCGGCGGCCCAGCTCATCAGCAGGGAGAACCGGCCTGCGCGCAGATTCCAGCCAAGCCAGCCTGACACGATGAAGGCCAGCACGGTGAAGACATGCTTCTGCCAGCCACCGGCTTGGGCGAGAAAGCTGAATGCCGCACCGGGATTGTAGATCAGCGTCAGATTGAAAATCCCGGGAATCACCGCACGGGTTTCACCGTAGTGGTAATGGCCGTTGATGTAGAGCTTGGCAAGCTGGTCGAGCACGATAATCGTGCAGGCCATGGCGAACCATGGCCAGCTGCGGCGTTCATGCATGCTTGCGCACCTCGCCCTTCCCTTCCAGGCTTGCCGCGCAGCGTGCGCACAGCGTCGGATGCTCAGGATGGCTACCGACATCCACACGGTAATGCCAGCAGCGCTCGCACTTGTCGTGCGACGACGGACGCACCGAAATCTGCAGGCGATCGCCGGCCGTCAGCGTAACGGCGGAAACGATCAGGACGTATTTCAGATCGCCGCCAAGGCTTTGCAGGGCCGCGAGCAACTGACGGTCGGCGGTGATGTCCACTTCCGCCTGCAGCGAGGAGCCGAGCTTATCGGCGGAACGCAGCAATTCGATTTCCTTGTTGACCTCGGCTCGCAGCGCGCGAATTGCACTCCATTTGGCTTCGAGCGCATTTTCGGCCTCGTTTTCCTCCAGAGGGAATTCGTGCCAGGTATGGAACAGCACCGACTCTTCGTCGCTGCGGGTAAACACTTCCCAAGCCTCATCCGCAGTAAAGCACAGCACTGGCGCGAGCTGCAGCAAGAGCGAGCGGGTGATGTGATAGAGCGCAGTCTGCGCCGAGCGACGCTCGTGCGACTCGGCGACCGTGGTATAGAGCCGGTCCTTCAGCACGTCGAGGTAGAAGGCGCCCAGATCTTCGGCGCAGTAGACCACCAGCTCTTGCACCACCTGGTGGAAGGCGTAACGGGCGTAATGCTCGCCGGCAACCCGGTCTTGCAGACGCTTGGCCACCACCAGCGCATAGCGGTCGATTTCCAGCATGTCTGCGTACGGCACCGCGTGTTCGATCGGATCGAAATCGGACAGGTTGGCAAGCAGGAACCGCAGGGTATTGCGCAGCCGGCGGTAGCTTTCGGTGACGCGCTTGAGGATTTCGTCGGAGATTGCCAGGTCGCCCGAATAATCGGTGGAGGCCGTCCACAAACGCAGGATGTCGGCGCCCAGCGTGTCGTTGACCTTTTGCGGAGCCACGACATTGCCCTTGGACTTGGACATCTTGCGACCTTCGCCGTCGACGACGAAGCCGTGGGTCAGCAGTTGCTTGTACGGTGCGCGGCCGATGGTGGCGCAACCGGTCAGCATCGACGACTGGAACCAGCCGCGATGCTGGTCGGAGCCCTCGAGGTAGAGATCGGCCGGCCAGGACAGTTCCTTGCGCTGCTTGAGTACGGCGAAGTGGGTCGAACCGGAGTCGAACCACACGTCGAGGGTATCGGTCAGCTTCTGGTAGTGCTCGGCCTCATCGCCGAGCAATTCGCGCGGGTCAAGCGCAAACCATGCTTCGATGCCCTGCTGCTCGATGCGCAGCGCGACTTCCTCGAGCAATTGCGCCGAGCGCGGGTGCAGTTCGCCAGTCTCCTTGTGGGCAAAGAAGGTCATCGGCACACCCCAGCTGCGCTGGCGCGATACGCACCAGTCGGGTCGGTTGCCCATCATCGCCTCAAGGCGTGCTCGGCCCCAGGAGGGGAAGAATTCGGTGGCATCTACCGCCTGGCGTGCGCGGCTGCGCAACGTCTCGCCCTGATGGCCGGGCTTGTCCATGCTGATGAACCATTGCGCCGTGGCACGGAAGATGATCGGCGTCTTGTGGCGCCAGCAGTGCGGATAGCTATGCGACAGACGTCCCTGATGAAGCAGCGCGCCGCGTGCTTCGAGCGTGGCGATCACTTTCGGGTTCGCATCCCAGATATTGAGACCGGCGAACAGTTCGGTATTCGACTTGTAGCAGCCATCGCCGCCGACAGGGTTGTCGACCGGCAGATCGTAGTGCAGGCCGGCATGATAGTCTTCGAGACCATGCGCCGGCGCGGTATGCACGAGGCCGGTACCGGCGTCGAGGGTGACGTGGTCACCGAGAATGACCGGCACGACCCGGTCGTAGAACGGGTGTGCAAGCTGCAGCAGCTCGAGTTTGGCACCGCTGGTTTCGCCCAGTACCGCATAGCTGTCGATGCCGTAGCGCGTCATGGTCGCAGCGACCAGTTCGGCGGCAAGAATCAGCTTGCCGCGCGGGGTATCGACCAGTTGATAGGCAAGCTCGGCGTTGACGGCCACCGCCTGGTTGGCAGGCAGCGTCCACGGCGTGGTGGTCCAGATGACCGCATAGGCGTCTTCGACCGGGGCCCCCAGACCGAATGCGGCGGCGAGCGCAGCGCCGTCGACGAGCCGGAAGCCGACGTCGATGGCCGGCGAATTGCGATCTTCGTACTCGACTTCGGCCTCGGCAAGCGCGGAACCGCACTCGATGCACCAGTGCACCGGCTTTTCACCCTTGTTGAGGAAACCGCCGTCGTGAATCTTGCCCAGCGTACGCACGATGTCGGCTTCGGTCTTGAAGTCCATCGTCAGATAGGGGTTGTCCCAGTCGCCGAGCACGCCCAGACGGATGAAATCCTTTTTCTGCCTGGCGATCTGCTCTTTTGCATACTCGCGGCACAGCTCGCGGAACTTGGACGGAGGAATCGATTTCCCGTGCAGTTTTTCGACCATCAACTCAATCGGCAGACCGTGGCAGTCCCAGCCCGGCACATAGGGTGCGTCAAAGCCGGACAAGGTGCGCGAGCGGATGATGATGTCCTTGAGGATCTTGTTCATCGCATGGCCGATGTGGATATCGCCGTTGGCATAGGGCGGACCGTCGTGCAGGATGAACTTGGGCCGGCCGGCGCAAATCGCGCGCAGTTTTTCGTAGCGTTTCTGTTCTTGCCAGCGCTTGACCCAGGCCGGTTCGCGGCGGGCCAGATCGCCTCGCATGGCAAACGGGGTATCCAGAAGATTGACGGTTTTTCGGTAATCGGTGCTCATGCCTGCTCTCGTTGCAAACTGGTCAGATAGGTTCGTGCGCATTGGGCATCCAGTTCGATCTGGGCCACCAGCGCCGACAAGTCATTAAACCGCGCTTCGTCACGCAGTTTTTTCAGGAATTTCACGACAATACGCCGACCATACAGGTCGCCGTTAAAGTCGAACAGATGGACTTCGAGCTTGTAGTCCTGCGTTCGGCTCACGGTCGGATTGCGACCGAAGCTCGCCACGCCGCCAAGACGACCTTCCGGCGTTTCCACCTCGACGACGAACACGCCTTCGAGTGCCGGCCGGCGATGCGGCAAATGCACATTCGCCGTAGGAAAGCCCAGCGTGCGGCCCAGCTTGCGCCCGTGCACGACGCGCCCGGAGAGCTGGTAGTCCCGTCCCAGCAAGATGCGCGCGCCATCCATATCGCCCGCCGCCAATCGCTGGCGCACCAGCGAACTCGATGCGCGCTCGCCTTCGACCAGTACCGAAGGCATGGCTTCGGTCACGAGGCCAGGCTGTCGGGCGAGCAAGGCGAAGTCGCCGCTGCGGTCGGCACCGAACTGAAAATCGTCGCCGATCAGCAAATAGCGGGTCTGCAGTTGTTCATGCAACACATGCGACACGAAGTCGGCGGCCGGCATGCGCGAGAAACCGTGATTGAAACGGTAAACGAACAGATAGTCGAGCCAGCCGGATCGACGCAGAAAGCTGATCTTGTCGCGCAAGGTCGACAATCGGGCAGTTGGCTCGCCACGGGCGAAAAACTCGCGCGGATGCGGCTCGAACGTCAGCAATGCTGTTGGCAGGCTGCGCGCATCGGCCTCGGTGCGCAAGCGTGCCAGCATGCGTTGATGACCAAGGTGCACGCCATCGAAGTTGCCGATCGTCAACGCACACGGCGACAACGCAAACTGTCGCGGATCTCCAAAGAATACCTGCATGTGCGAGCTCTGAATTGCAGTCTGAAACGTCCGATTGTAGCCGTCAGATACGCAGAACGTCCAGCCGGAGTCCGGAAGGGAGAGCCGGCATCGACAGACGCCGGGCAAAACAAAACCGCCTGCAGTGATACCGCAGGCGGTTGGGTCCTAAACCGGGAACCGATTACTTGGTTACGGTTTGAACGGTGTCGATTTCCAGCTCTACGCGACGATCCGGTTCCAGGCAGGCCTTGAGAGCTGCCGGAGCGCGATGGCCCTTCTTGAACTTGAACTTGGACGAGCAATCAGCAGTCATCGAAGCATTGGCGCTGCCTTGGCCTACGGCAACGATCTTGTCAGCCGATACGCCACCAGCCACGAAGTAATCCTTCACGGCGTCAGCACGCTTTTGCGACAGGGTCAGGTTGTACTTTTCCTTGCCCAGGTAGTCGGTATAACCGTTGACGGTAACACCCTTCAGGCCAGAATCACCCTTCAGGCGGTTAACCAGCGGATCCAGAACATCCTTGGCTTCCGGACGCAGGACAGCCTTGTCGAAGGCGAACAGCACCTTGGCCGACAGGGTAACCTTTTCATGAACCACGGTTTCCGGAGCAGCTACCGGAGCGGAAGCGACCTTGTCACCGCACTCAACCAGACCTTCGGAGGCCTTGTCGAAGTAGGTGGTCTTCCAGCATTCGTTGTAGCTGTCGCGGGTCACGGCATCGGTCGACTGATCGGCAACATAGCCCGGCTTGGCAGCGAAGGCGGTTGCGGAAACCAGCAGAGCAGCAGCCAGAGCGCTCAGTTTCAGCTGTTTAGTCATGTTTTTCCCTCTTTCTTATCTAATTACAGGTCCGAGCACCCAGTGCAAGGCCCCACAAAATAAGCTTACTGCAAACAACAGGATTCTTGCTCAAGCTGTGTTTATGCAGTTAACCGGCACTATAGGAATCAGGCTACCCCATGTCAACAGCGCAGCCGAGCCTAAAAAGCCAAGCTGTTGCGAAGGAAACTACTGCAGTATCAGCCCGTCGCACAAGCATTGTAACAAATTTACAACACCTTAAACACAAGTGACGCTTCGGCGAAACAGTGGCAATGGCTGGCGATAACTGGTCTGGTACTGCTCGGAAAAGCTTTCCAGCGCAGTCGCACATGGCTCCAACGGCTTGCCAGGCTTGATTTCGAACGTATCGAAGCCTACCAGCCAGAGTGCCCGCAAATGGTCATGCCATATATCACCTATCGCTCTCAGCTCATGGGCATAGCTGTAGCGTTCACGCAACAACCGGCCCACAGAATAACCGCGACCATCGGTAAAAGCGGGGAAATCGACGGCAACAAGCGGCAAAAGGTCAAGCCAGGGGCGTAAATCGGCGGGCTCGTCATCCACCGCAAGCCAGACACCGGTTCGGCCGCTACGGTCAAGCCAGCGCTGTGCGGCCCCAAGCCAGTCGGACAGGGGAACTAGCACATTGGCATCGTCACGCACGGCCGGCAGCCGCCCCTCGACATCTGGCCGCAACAACAGCCAATCATCGTCGACCACCGCTCCTGCCTTAATGATGTTTTGCATATACGCGCTCCTTGAACGGGTCTGGTCCGAGGCGACGAACGGCTTCGAGAAAGGTCTCGCCGCTCAGCCGCTGCTCGACGTAAACCTGCAGGATGCCGCCAATGACGGCCGGCACTTCGGCGCGGGCAAACGATGGCCCGATCACTTTGCCCAGCGAAGCATCGTCGCCCTGGCTGCCGCCGAGCAGGACCTGATACCACTCTTCACCATTCTTATCGACGCCAAGAATTCCGATATTTCCTATGTGGTGATGACCACAAGCATTCATGCAGCCGGACATATTCAATTGCAGCGGGCCGAGATCGTACAGATAGTCGAAGTCGTCGAACGACCTCTGGATGGCTTCGGCCACCGGAATCGACTTGGCATTGGCCAGCGAACAGAAATCGCCGCCCGGACAGCAGATGATATCGGTCAGCAGTCCGATATTCGCCGTAGCGAACCCCATGCGCTTCGCTTCAAGCCATAGCTCGTGCAGTCGAGCCTCCGGCACATCGGGCAGAATCAGATTCTGCTCGTGCGCGACGCGCAACTCCCCCGCCCCCATGCGATCGGCCCACTCCGCCGCTGCTTCCATCTGCTCGGCACTGATATCTCCCGGCGGAACACCGGTTTTCTTCAATGACAGAATCACCGAACGGTAACCAGGCTGGCGCTGCGGTCGGGTATTGCGTTCCAGCCAACGTGCAAAAGCCGGTTCAGCGGCGGCAGCAACGCCGAGATGAGCATCCGGTACCGGAGCATAGGTCGCGGACGAGAAAAAAGACGCGTAATGCGCGACGTGGCCAGGCTGCAAGGTGGCGGGACCGTCCTTGATCGCCAGCCACTCGTCTTCCACCTTGGCGGCGAAGCCGGCCGGCGTCATCGCCTTGACCAGAATCTTGATCCGCGCCTTGTACTTGTTGTCGCGGCGGCCGAAACGGTTGTACACCCGCAGCACGGCATCGAGATACGTCAGCAGATGGCGCGCAGGCAGGAAGGGCTTGATGACGTCACCGATCATCGGCGTCCGACCGAGGCCGCCGCCAATGGCGACGCGGAACCCGGTTTCACCCGGCTCATCAAGCCGCGCGGTCAGGCCGATATCGTGGACCAGGGTGGCCGCGCGGTCTTCGTGGCTGCCGGATACGGCGATCTTGAATTTGCGCGGCAAGTAAGTGAATTCGGGGTGCAGCGTGCTCCACTGGCGGATGATTTCGCACCAGGGACGGGGATCGACGATCTCGTCGGCCGCCACGCCGGCAAAGGCGTCGGTGGTGGTATTGCGCACGCAATTGCCGGAAGTCTGGATGGCATGCATCTGCACGGTGGCGAGTTCGGCCAGGATATCGGGCACCTGTTCGAGCTGCACCCAGTTGAACTGCATGTTCTGGCGGGTGGTGAAGTGGCCGTAGCCGCGGTCAAACCGGCGCGAGATTTCGGCCAGCTTGCGCAGTTGCTGCGATGACAGCATGCCGTAGGGAATGGCCACGCGCAGCATCGGTGCGTGACGCTGGATATAGAGGCCATTCATCAGTCGCAGCGGACGAAACTCGTCTTCGCTCAGTTCTCCGGCCAGAAAGCGCTCGGTCTGATCGCGGAACTGCGCCACCCGCTCATCGACAATGCGCTGATCGATTTCATTATATTGATACATGTCTGTCAGCCTTGCGTGATGCGGACGTGCAGACCGCATTCCTTGTTTTCCGGATTTTCCCACCACCAACGGCCGGCGCGCAGATCCTCGCCCACCGCAATCGCCCGCGTACAGGGGGCGCAACCGATCGACGGGTAGTGCCGATCGTGCAAGGCATTATAGGGAACGTCGCGCGTCCGGATGTACTCCCACACCTCCTGCTCGCTCCAGTCGGCCAACGGGTTGAATTTCATCAGCCCATGGTCATCGTCGTAGGCCGACACAGCCAGTTCGCTGCGCGTGACGGACTGGGCGCGGCGCATGCCGGTGATCCAGGCCTGCCGGCCGGCAAGCGCACGGGACAGCGGCTCCACCTTGCGCAGCGCACAACAGGACTTGCGCAACTCGACACTCTTATAGAAAGCATTCACGCCATGCAGCCCCACCCACGCTTCGAGCGCATCCGACCGCGGGTAGAACACCTGCAACGCAAGTGACGGATAGCGCTCGCGCAGTCGGTCGAGCAAATCGTAGGTTTCTGCCGGCAAGCGGCCGGTATCGAGGCTGAACACCGCGATCGGCAATTGCAACTCGGCGATCAGATCGGTCAGCACCATATCTTCCGCGCCAAGGCTATTGGCCAACACGGCCGGGCTATGCTCGGCAGCGATGCGTTGCAATAAAACCCGTACTTCGGTCAGACGCTGCGCGAAAGTCATGGCTTTTTCCAAAATGAGATATGGTTATGCATCGTACCCAAATGGGCTACAAACAGAAAAGAATATTGTGTTAGTATTTAATTACTTCTAGTTTTAAACTTCAGGAATAAGCTCGCATGAAACTGCAGCAGTTGCGCTATCTGGTCGAAGTCGCCAAGCAAGGCCTCAACGTTTCCGAAGCCGCGGAAAAATTGCACACCTCGCAGCCAGGTATCAGCAAGCAGATCCGGCTGCTGGAGGATGAGCTGGGCATACAGATCTTCATCCGCAACGGTAAACGCGTGGTATCCGTTTCCGACCCGGGCAAGGAAGTCCTGAAGATTTCCGAGCGCATCTTGCGCGAAGCGCAAAACCTCAAGCGGGTCGGCGACGAGTTCTCGCGCGAGGCGGAAGGCGCGCTCACGATCGCCACTACGCACACCCAGGCGCGCTACGCCCTGCCGGCGCCGATCACCGCCTTCATGCAGCAATATCCGTCGGTCCGGCTATCGATCAAGCAAGGCAGCCCGACCCAGATCTGCGATATGGTTATCAGCGGCGAGGCAGATCTCGCCATTGCCACCGAAGGCATTGCGCTCTTCAAGGAACTGGCGATGCTGCCCTGCTACGAATGGAACCGCGGCGTCGTGGTGCCGGCAGGTCACCCGCTGCTGGACCTCGGCCGGCCGATCACACTGCAGGACATCGCCCGCTACCCGATCATCACCTACGATTTCGCCTTTACCGGCCGGTCGAAGATCAACAAGGCCTTCGCCGCCGAATCGCTCAACCCGACTGTCGTACTCACCGCCATCGACACCGACGTCATCAAGACCTACGTTGGACTCGGGCTTGGCATCGGCATCATTGCCACCATGGCGTTCGAACCGGAACGCGACAGCGGCTTGCGCATCATAGATGCCAGCCATCTGTTCGAATCGTCGACCACCAAGATCGGCATCCGCAAAGACGCCTATCTGCGCGGGTTCGCCTACACCTTCATCGAGCTGTTCGCGCCGCACCTGCACCGGGCAGAAGTGGAGAGTGCACTCTTGGCCAGCAGCCACGAAGACGAAGACTGAGCAAGCAGCCCCAGCCGCAAAAAAAACGCCACGCGAAACGACGTGGCGTTTTTTTACTCGGGCAGCGCCTTATAGCGACAGCCCGCCGGTCACCTCGATCGCAGCACCGTTAATATAGCTTGCCTCGTCGGAAGCCAGGAACGCGTACACATTGGCGATTTCTTCCGGCTTGGCGAGACGGCGCATCGGCACACGCTCTTCCATTGCCTGAATGACCTTTTCCGGCATCGAGCTGAGAATCGGCGTGGCGACGAAACCGGGGCAGACCGCATTGGCACGGATCCCCTTCTTGCCAAGCTCCTTGGCCCAGGTCTTGACGAAACCGATGACGCCGAACTTGGTGGCAGCGTAGTTTGTCTGGCCGAAATTGCCGTAAAGGCCGACCACCGACGATGCATTGAGAATGACGCCGCCGCCCTGCTCGACCATGGTGTCGACCACGGCTCGGGTGCAGTTATAGACACCTTTCAGGTTGATGTCGATCACGTCCTCGAACTGCTCGTCGGTCATCTTGATCAACTGCGCATCCTTGACGATGCCGGCATTATTGATCAGCACGTCGATGCGACCGAAACGAGTCTTGACGTCTGCGACCATGGCGGCAATTTCCGCCTTGTCGGTCACGTTGACCCGGTAAGCCTGCGCCTGTCCGCCGGACGCGCGCAGCTGCTCCGCAACGGCCTGGGCGGCTTCGATATTGACGTCACAGACGGCAACGAGGGCTCCCTCGCGCACGAACTTCTCTGCCGTCGCCTTACCGATACCGCTTGCGGCACCAGTAATGATCGAAACTTTCCCTTGTAATCTCATGGCTCATCCTTTGTTTGACTATTTGTTGCTACAGCAGGGCATCGCAGGCCCGCTGCTCCCTGTACTGCTTGCTTATTATTGTCTGGCGCAGCGTTGATATTGCGCTGCACAATCGGTACGCTGAGACTATAGCTCAGCCTTTCCGACCGGTAAAGCTATAAATTCCAAGCTTTTTTTTCGCATAGCACCATTGAATTTCCACAAAAAAACGGCCGCTAAAGCGACCGTTTCCGACAGAAATCACCTGGAGTTTAATCGAGACCGCGGCTTGCCAGATAGTCCTCGTATTCGCCGATGTAGTACTGGTAACCGCCGTTACCATCGAGCTCGAGAATCTGCGTTGCCAGCGAACCGACGAACTGCCGGTCGTGGGAGACGAAAATCAGCGTTCCCTTGTATTTTTCCAGCGCCATATTGAGCGCTTCGATGGTTTCCATATCCATGTGGTTGGTCGGCTCGTCCATGATCAGCACATTGGGCTTGGTCAGAATCAGTTTGCCGTAGAGCATGCGCCCCTTTTCACCGCCGGACAGCACACGTACCGCCTTGCCGACTTCGTCACCGGAGAACAGCAAACGGCCGAGCGTGCCGCGAATGATCTGTTCGTCGTCGCCTTCCTGGCCCCAGTCGCGCATCCACTCGCTCAGGGTACGATCCGAATCGAAGTCATTTTCATGGTCCTGCGGGTAATAGCCGATCTGCGCCTTTTCTGCCCACTTGATACGACCATGATCGGGCGTGACATCGCACAGCCCTGCATCGAAGGCATTGACCAACATCTTGACCAGCGTCGACTTGCCCGCGCCGTTGGGGCCGATGATCGCCAGGCGCTGGCCGGCCTCGAGAATCAGGTTCATATCCTTCAGCAACGGCTTGTCATAGGCCTTGCTGACCGAGTCGAGCTCCACCGCCTGACGGTGCAGCTTCATCTTGTCGTCGATCTCGAAACGAAGGAACGGACTTTGCCGCGACGACGGCTTGACCTCGACCATATCGGCCTTGAGCTTGTCGACCTGCTTGAGGCGGGAGGTCGCCTGACGGGCCTTCGATTTGTTGGCCGAGAAGCGGGCGACGAATTCCTGCAGTTCCTGAATGCGTTCCTTCGCCTTGGCGTTGGACGACAGCTGGCGTTCGCGCGCCTGGACCGACGCGATCATGTAATCGTCGTAGTTGCCCGGGTAGATGCGGATGGTGTTGTAATCCAGATCCGCCATGTGCGTGCAGACCGAATTCAGGAAGTGCCGGTCGTGCGAGATGATGATCATGGTGGAATTGCGCTCGTTGAGCACATGTTCCAACCAGCGGATGGTGTTGATGTCGAGGTTGTTGGTCGGTTCATCGAGCAGCAGGATGTCCGGATCGGCAAACAGTGCCTGCGCCAGCAAGACGCGCAGTTTCCAGCCCGGCGCGACCTCGCTCATCGGGCCGAAGTGCTGCTCGACCGGAATGCCCACCCCCATCAGCAGTTCCCCCGCCCGGGCCTCTGCCGTATAGCCGCCATATTCGGCGAACTTCGCCTCGAGTTCGGCCGCATGCATGTAATCGTCTTCGGTCGCCTCGAGATTGGCATAGATGGCGTCGCGCTCGGTCATCGCCGCCCACATATCGGTGTGCCCCATCATGACGACGTCGATGACGCGCTGCTCTTCGTAGGCAAACTGGTCCTGGCGCAACTTGCCGAGACGCAGCCCGGTTTCAACGGCGACTTCGCCGCCGGTGGCTTCTAGGTCGCCGCCAAGAATTTTCATGAAAGTCGACTTGCCGCTGCCGTTCGCGCCGATTAGGCCGTAACGGTTGCCTTCACCGAATTTGACCGAAACTTTCTCGAAAAGAGGTTTCGCGCCAAACTGCATGGTAATGTTCTGTGTGGTAATCACGCGTGGATCCTTAAGCCTGAAAGCCGTAAGTATCGGGAAAAACATGGGATTCTAGCACAACCGGCCGTCGCGCCGAAGAGAATAGCCGAAGCCGGCATATCTTTCGAAGCCGCAGTGAATTCCGCTACAATCGGGCACTTACTTTCATTGAGACCTTTATAGGCAGATTTATGCTCACCGGCAGTCTGGTAGCACTGGTCACTCCGATGCATGCGGATGGCCAGGTTGATTTCGAGGCGCTGAAACGTCTCGTCGAATTCCACATTGACAACGACACCGCAGGCCTGGTGGTCGTCGGCACCACAGGCGAGTCGGCCACCCTTACCACCGAAGAACATGTGCGTGTAGTGCAGAGCGTTGTGCGCGAAGCGGCGGGGCGCATCCCTGTCGTGGCGGGCGCCGGTTCCAACTGCACCGCCCACGCCGTAGAGCTTGGCCGCGCAATGCAAGCCAGCGGCGCCGACATGCTGCTATCCGTCGCACCCTACTACAACAAACCGGGCCAGGAGGGTATGTACCTGCATTTTCGTACCCTGGCCGAGGCCGTGGACATTCCGGTACTCCTTTATAATGTGCCCGGTCGCACGGTTGCCGATCTCGCCAACGACACGGTGCTGCGCCTTGCGCAGATCGACAACATCGTCGGTCTCAAGGACGCCAGCGCCAACATTGCCCGGCACTGTGATCTGACCCGCCGCGCACCGGGCGGATTCGCGCTCTACTCCGGCGAAGACGCCACCAGCATGGCCTACCTGCTCTGCGGCGGTCACGGCGTCATCTCGGTCACCGCCAACGTCGCGCCGGCTCTAATGCACCGCATGTGCACCGCAGCACTCAACGGAGATATTACCCAGGCGCGCGCATGTAATGATAAGCTGCAAGACTTGCATCATAGATTGTTTGTCGAGCCGAGTCCGGCGCCCAGCAAGTGGGCACTGAGCCGCCTGGGCTTGATCGAAAGCGGCATCCGCCTGCCGCTCACGGGTCTGACCGAAGCCAGTCAGCCACTGGTAGAGGCCGCAATGAAAAATGCCGAAATACTCTAACCCCCAGATGGGAGCTCGCATGAAACGAACCGCGCCTGCCGCGATTCTGCTGGCCGCCGGAATCATGACCGGCTGCAGCACCAGTGAACCGCTCAACCAGAAAGCCGATTTCCAGTCTGTGGTCCCCAAGACCGCCGATGCCGGTGCCTCGCTAGAAGTACCGCCGGACCTGACTGCCCCGCAAATCCAGGATAAGTACACCATCCCGCAAAGCGGCACGGCTTCGGCAATGCAGCTGGCCAAGAACCAGGCCCAATCGCAAAGCCAGGTCAAGGCCGGCACGCAGGATGCGCAAGCCGGGCCAGTACTGGAAAGCGTCGATCAGGTACACATGATGCGCGACGGCACGCAACGCTGGCTCGTCGTCGACAACAAGACGCCAGCCCAGCTCTGGCCGCTGCTCAAGGCCTTCTGGCAAGACAGTGGCTTCACGATCAAGACAGAGGAACCGGACATCGGCGTCATGGAAACCGACTGGGCGGAAAACCGCGCCAAACTGCCGAACGACGGCATCCGCAAGCTGATGGAAACGGTCGGCCTGGGCGGCGCCTACTCCACCTCGCAGCGTGACAAATTCCGCATCCGTCTGGAAAAGGGCGACAACGGGGCCACCGAAGTGTACTTCTCGCATCAGGGCCTTGATGAAGTCTACATCGATGAAGGCAGGACGCAGACCAAGTGGCAGCCCCGTCCGGCAGATCCGGAACTCGAAGCCGAGATGCTGGGTCGCTTCATGGTCCGCCTCGGGCTGAACACGGAGCAGGCAAAAGCAGCCATCAAGCAGACCGTAGCACCGGTTCAGCCGCAGATGTCGCCGATCAGCAACGGCATCCTGACCATCAACGACGAATTCGACCGGGCGTGGCGACGTGTGGGTCTCGCACTCGATCGCATCGGCCTTGTCGTCACCGACCGCGACCGCTCGCAAGGCATTTACTACGTGAAACCGGCGAAGAACGATGTCGATCCGGTCACGGGCGAGAAGACCAGCAACGACAGTGGTGGTTTCTGGTCCAGCCTGGCGTTCTGGCGCAGCAAGGACAGCAAGCAGACAACGCTCCCGGCGGATCAGACCATGCAAGTGATCGTCAAGGAGGTTAGCCCTGGCAGCACGACCATCCAGCTGACCGATAAGCAGGGTCAACCGCTCAGTGGCACCGGAGCGCAAACCGCGCTCTCGAAGCTGCAGACCGAACTGCAGTAATGTCAAAAGGAAAAGCCCGCAGAAATGCGGGCTTTTTTTTCGCTCGGAAACAAGCAGCAAATAAAAAACCGGCTCGAGGCCGGTTTTTTATAACTGCTCGAAACCAGCTTAGTTTGCAGCGGAAGCCGCAGCCGGAGCAGAAGCTGCCGGAGCGGAAGCGGCCGGAGCGGAAGCGGCCGGAGCGGAAGCAACCGGAGCAGAAGCAGCAGCCGGAGCGGACGCATCAGCAGCAGGAGCTTCGTCTTTCTTACCGCAAGCGGTCAGAGCCACAGCCAGCAGGGCAGCAACGAGGAGCGACTGTTTCATTTTTTCTTTACCTTTGAAGATAAGTTGAACAAGACGTCAGTTTAATCGCAGCCATCAATATGATGGGAACGGCTGAAAATCCTTCAGTGCGCAAATTGTAGCACGAAAAAAATTACTGCATAGAGTGCAATACGTCCAAAAATACAACGAATGCGACTTAAGCTTATTGCAAAGCAACAATGCAGTCAAAACGAACGGGAGAAACCCCGACACGTCTTTTCCGAACCCACGCAATGCGCAATTGCGAACAGATTTTGTTGTTATTGTGCTACAAAACATTCCTGATGCCAAGGCTAAAACCAGTGTGTTCGGACAAATGCATGGAATTTATCTGTAACAGCAGGTAGAAGAGGCGAGCGAGACAGGGGAAGTGTTGCCTTATGGCTACACCCCCGGCACAGTACCCTCGGGCCTGCGCGAAAACAATCGGACCTGTCCAGGCAAATCACCCCCGTCGCAAACGAAAAACCCTTGCGACCGGCAAGCTTCTCCGACAAGCAATTCTCTTCAGAATCTCTGTGATGGTTTACAATGCGAACAAGCAACGGCCAGTCCGGCGTCGCTACTTGAAGGCCGGCAGCGCCGGCACTGTCAAGCCTTTTCACCCCAGCACGGATCACATTTCATGCAAATCGCAAAGAATACTGTCGTCTCCCTTCATTACGAGATGTTCGACGCGGACAACAAGCTGCTAGACAAGACCGAGGAACCCATCAGCTATCTGCATGGCGGCTATGACGGTATTTTCCCGCTGGTAGAAGAAGCGCTGCATGGCAAGGGTGTGGGTGACGCAGTCGATATCAAGCTCGAACCCGATGACGCGTTCGGCGAACAGGACGAAGAACTGGTCCGCATCGAAGCGCTCGACGTGTTCCCGGCCGATGTCGAAGTCGGCATGATGTTCGAAGCCGACGACCCGGAAAGCGGCGAGATCCTGCTGTTCCGTGTCACCGACATCGCAGAAGGCAAAGCTGTCGTTGATGCCAACCATCCGCTGGCCGGCATTGCCATCCGCTTCAGCGCCAAGGTTGTCGACGTGCGTGCCGCCACGGAAGAAGAAATCGGCCACGGCCACGTTCACGGTGCCCACGACCATCACCACGATCACTAAGCACCAGCAAGACCCAAAAAAAGCCCGCGATCGCGGGCTTTTTTTGCCATCCGCCGGAGGGGGCGTTTTAACCTCTCATCTGCCCCAGTGTGACCCGGTCGAGCCCGGCCAGGTCCGGCAAGGTTTCGACCGCAGTCAAGCCGGCGGCAGTCAGCAGGTCGCGGGCTGCACGCCCCTGATCGAAGCCATGTTCGACCATCAACCACCCCCCCTTGCGCAGCCGGACCGGCGCCCCTGCCGCGATGGCGCGCAGACAACCCAGTCCATCGCCACCATCCGACAGCGCCAGCCGCGGCTCGAAGCGTACGTCGCCTTCACCGAGGTGGTGATCGTCTTGCGCGATATATGGGGGATTGGACACGATCAGATCGAACTGCCGATCCACCGGCAAAGGCGAAAACCAGGAGCCGAGGAAAAACTCGACACGGGCAGCCAGTCTTTGCGCATTACCGCGGGCCACCGCTAGCGCATCGGCAGACACGTCCACCGCCGCCACGTGCCACTGCGGAGCCTCCAGCGCCAGGGTCACGGCAATCGCCCCGCTGCCGCAGCCAAGATCGACGGCGTCGATCGCACCGGCAGGCACACGAGCGAGTGCCGCCTCTACCAGATGCTCGGTTTCGGGACGCGGGATCAATACCGACGGACCGACGGCAAAGGGACGGCCGAAGAACTCGCGTTCGCCCAGCAGGTAGGCAAGCGGCTCGCCGGCCACGCGCCGTTCGGCCAGCTCGCGGAAAAGTGCGCTGCAATCGGCATCCAGCGCGGCCTCCGGGTGCGCGACAATGCGCGCGTGAGTCAGCGACGGATCGACATGCATCAACAGCAGGCGCGATTCAAGACGCGGCAGCGGGTAGGCCCGCAAAGCCTGTTCAACGGTCATCATGCGGCATCTTTTCAATCAGGCAGATCGGCGTAGGGCAAACGGTGCAGGATGATGCGCGTTTTGCGGCCCAGCCCCGGCGCATTGCGGTTATCGTCATAGAATCGCGGGTTCGGCACCATGGCCGCCAGCTTGGCTGCCTGCGCCGGACTCAGGCGTGCAGCAGAAACATGGAAGTAGTGGTGCGAAGCCGCCTCGGCGCCGAATACACCATTGCCCCACTCGATCACGTTCAGATAGATCTCGAAGATGCGCCGCTTGTCCATCACCGCCTCCAGCATGACGGTGATCAACGCCTCCTCCATCTTGCGCCACGGAGTACGCTTGTCAGAAAGAAACAGGTTCTTCGCCAACTGCTGGCTGATGGTCGAACCACCAGCCACGATCCGGCCTTTCTTGAGATTCTTCTCGAACGCGGCTTCCATACCGTCCCAGTCGAAACCGACATGGTCGACGAATTTCGCATCTTCAGCGACGATCAGCGCTTTCTTGAGATTCGGCGAGATGCGCTCGTACGGCACCCACTTCTGGCGCAGCTCCGCATCGGGGTCGTCTTCCTGCAATTTGGCCAGCCGCTCGTTCATGAAGGCACTGGCAGCCGGGTTGTGCGTCCGCCAGTAAACGATATGGCCAAAAATCCACAGATTATATAAGGCAAAGGCGGCCACGAGGACCGCCAGTACTTTGGAAATCAGGCGCATATCGTCAAGCCAGCAGTTCTCGCAGCATATTGGTCACTTTGCGGGTCTCCGGCTTGACGCCGTGCCAGATGAAGAACGACTCGGCCGCCTGCTCGACCAGCATGCCGAGCCCATCGGCCAGCATACCGGCATTTTCCGATTGGGCGCGCTGCAGAAACATGGTCAGCCCGCTGCTGTAGACCATGTCATAGGCAAGCGAGCGGGTCGTGAAAATGCCGTGAGGAATCGGCGGTAACTCGTTGTGCAGACTGGTCGACGTGCCATTGATGACGATATCGAAATGCCGCCCCTCGAGCGCTTCGTAACCGGCCGCCTCGCAAGAGCCGAAACCAAGGTCTTCGAAATGATGCGCCAGCGCTTCCGCCTTGATCACCGTACGGTTGGCGATGGTCACCGAAGACGGTTTCTCTTCCAGGATGGGGCCGAGCACACCGCGCACGGCGCCGCCAGCGCCCAGGATGAGCACCGAGCGGTCGCGCAGCGGGAAATCGAGATTGTCGACGATATCCCGCACGAGGCCGACACCATCGGTGTTGTCGCCGGACACCACGCCGTCGCGGAACGTCAGCGTATTGACCGCTTCGGCCGCGCGCGCGCGATCGGACACTTCTTTGGCATAGCGGTAGGCGTCGCCCTTGAACGGCAGGGTCACGTTAAGCCCGCAACCGCCCGTTTTTTCGAAAGCCGAAACCACGTCGACAAACCGGTCGGTGGCGGCATGCAGACGCTCGTAACGGATCGACAGGTTCTCCGCGCGCGCGAATTCTGCATGGATAAAAGGGGACTGACTGTGCGCCACGGGGTTGCCGATGACGGCATATCGTTCTGTCATGGTGTTTCTTCCGGGAATACGTTTACCGCAGGGTTCAGGACGACACTTTGCCGCGAACCGCGTCAAACATCAATATCAATTAGCTCTGCACCCAGGGTAAACCGTGTTTTCGCCAACCGTTGACCTGGCCACGCTGACTGGCGCCATCCTTGTCGCCCTCGAATCCCTCGAGCACGTTGAACACCGTGCCATAGCCGGCAGCCTGGGCCGCCCGCGCCGCCTCGTCGGAACGGGAGCCGGAACGACAAAGAAACAGCACCATCGCCGACTTCGGCACCTGCGCCGCCAGCAAGTCGAGAAAACGCGCATTGGGCTGCATGCCGGGAAAGGTGCGCCACTCGAGACACAGGGCATTAGGCACCATGCCGACGAACTGCCACTCAGCCGCGGTCCGCACATCGACCAACACGACACCGGGGACATATTGCATCAATGCAAACGCTTCGGTCGGCAGTAATGCACCTTGATAAGGCAAAGACATCGAGGCCGCACGCTCTGCGGCCCGTTGCAAAATGGCTTCGATCGATTCCACGCTCCATTCCTCCCGGGATCGACAAACAAAAATATGACAACAGGAATATAATGCGTCGTCATGAGACAAACAATGCCGGCCGTGATGCACAAACAACGGTCACGCGCACCAAACAAGTGCATCCTCGCCTGTTTTGCACCACAATGGGACGCAAGAAATGCGGCGGCCTGACGGAATGCGTTGTGCCCCAATGGTTTGTCTCTTTGCAGGAGATTGGCACGCTTCCTGCTAGATAGTCGCCACAATCTATCTTCATAGCATCACATTGAAGCAGTAGCCCATTTAGGAGATCAACATGGCGGTTGCAGACGTAGTGAAACTGATTCAGGAAAACGACGTCAAGTTCGTTGACCTGCGCTTTACCGACACCCGCGGCAAGGAACAGCACGTCACCATCCCGGCGCACGTACTGACCGAAGACGCCGAAGGCTGGTTCGAACGCGGCCATGCGTTCGACGGCTCGTCGATCGCAGGCTGGAAAGGCATTCAGGCCTCCGACATGCTGTTGATGGCCGACCCGGCTTCTGCCAAGATCGACCCCTTCTTCGATGAACCCACCCTCCTGATGACCTGCGACGTCGTCGACCCGGCCGATGGCAAAGGGTATGACCGCTGCCCGCGTTCCATCGCCAAGCGTGCCGAAGCCTATCTGAAGGCAACCGGCATCGGCGACACCGCCTACTTCGGTCCGGAACCCGAATTCTTCATCTTCGACTCGGTCACCTGGGGCACCGACATGTCCGGCTGCTTCGTCAAGATCGAATCTGAAGAAGGCGCCTGGTCGTCGGCGCAACAGTTCGAAGGCGGCAACACCGGCCACCGTCCGGGCATCAAGGGCGGTTACTTCCCGGTTCCGCCGGTCGATTCCGCGCAGGATATCCGTTCGGCAATGGTGCTGCTGCTCGAAGAGCTGGGCGTGCCGGTCGAAGTCCACCACCACGAAGTCGCCACCGGCGGCCAGAACGAAATCGGCACCAGGTTCTCGACGCTGACCCAACGCGCCGACTGGACGCAGATCCTCAAGTACGTGGTGCATAACGTAGCGCACAGCTACGGCAAGACCGCCACCTTCATGCCGAAGCCGATCGTCGGCGATAACGGCTCGGGCATGCACGTTCACCAGTCGATCTGGAAAGACGGCCAGAACACCTTTGCCGGCGACGGCTACGCAGGTCTGTCCGACATCGCCCTGTACTATATCGGCGGCATCATCAAGCACGCGAAGGCGCTCAACGCCATCGCCAACCCGTCGACCAACTCGTACAAGCGTCTGGTGCCGCACTTCGAAGCACCGGTGAAACTGGCCTACTCGGCCAAGAACCGCTCGGCATCCATCCGTATCCCGCACGTGGCAAGCCCGAAGGCACGCCGTATCGAATCGCGCTTCCCGGATCCGATGGCCAACCCGTACCTGCTGTTCTCGGCGCTTCTGATGGCCGGCCTCGACGGCATCCAGAACAAGATCCATCCGGGAGATCCGGCCGACAAGAACCTGTACGATCTGCCGCCGGAAGAAGACAAGCTGATCCCGACCGTCTGCGCCTCGCTCGACGAAGCGCTCGACTCGCTGGACAAGGACCGCGAATTCCTGACCCGCGGCGGCGTGTTCAGCAACGAATGGATCGATGCCTACATCGAGCTGAAGATGCAGGAAGTCAACCTGACGCGCATGACCACGCACCCGGTTGAATTCTCCATGTACTACAGCCTGTAAGCCCTGTCACGGCGCCCCACGGGGGCGCGGCTCCGAAACCCGCCCCCCGCAAAGGGTGCGGGTTTTACTTTGCATGCACGGCACTGGTGCATACATGACGGCGCAGGGCGCATGCACCATAATAGTGCATGCACATCCCCAAAGCAGCGGACCGCTCGGCCGCCCCACCACGCGGAACAGACATGACGCCCATGAACTATGCCGGACTCGACCTACTGGAAACCCCGGTGATGATCGTCACCGAGGACGGTACATTGTTGTATGCCAACCCGGCCTGTGAATCCCTGCTGGGGCTGAGCCGGCGCGAGGTGCTGCGCCACCGGCTGCAAGAGCTGTTGCAGCCGCGCGACGCCCTTGAGCAGGCGCTCGCCACCGCATTGCAGCACAACGCCAGCTACATCGAACACGATCTCGAGCTCGTCTCGGCGCCGACAGCGCAAGTGTTGCATGTCGCCCTGTCGGTCACGCCGATCGAAACCGGTGCGGCGCTGATCGAATTGCGTTCGCTCGATCAGCAGTTGCGCATCGTCAACGAAGAGCGCCGGCTGCTGCAGCACCAGGCCAACCGCGAATTGATCCGCAACCTCGCCCACGAGATCAAGAACCCGCTCGGCGGCATCCGCGGTGCGGCACAGCTGCTCGAGCACGAGCTGCAGGACCGGCCCGAGCTCAAGGAATACACCGAGGTCATCCAGGAAGAAGCGCTGCGGCTGCAGTCGCTGGTCGACCGCATGCTGGCACCGCACCGCAGGCATGTGGTCGGAGAGGTCAACATCCACGAGGTACTTGAACGCGTGCGCAGCATTGCGCTGGCCGAATACCCGCAGGAGCTGGCCATCAGGCGCGACTACGACGTCAGCCTGCCCACCCTGGTGGCGGACAAGGAACAACTGATCCAGGTTGTGCTCAACATCGTCAAGAACGCCATCCAGGCCATGAAGGGGCATGGCACGATCGTATTGCGCACCCGGGTGGCGCGCCAGGCGACGCTTGCGCGCAAACGCTACAACCTGGCACTGAAATTGCAAATCATCGATGACGGTCCGGGCATTCCGGAAGACATCCGCGATCATCTGTTCTACCCGCTGGTCACCGGCCGCGCCGAAGGGACCGGCCTGGGGCTGACATTGGCGCAAGCCTTCGTCCACCAGCACGGCGGCAGCATCGAATTCGACAGCCGCCCTGGACAGACCTGTTTCACCGTGATGTTGCCGTTCACACAAGAACAACCACGCGCAAGCGCACCTGGCGCACAAGGAGATTGAGCATGCCGGTTTGGATCATCGATGATGACAAAGCGATCCGCTGGGTCCTGGAGAAGGCCCTGGCACGCAGTGCCATCGAGTACCGCAGCTTTGCCAGCGCCGACGAGGCGCTCGGCGCACTCGCCGACGGCGTCCCGCAAGTCATGATCTGTGACATCCGCATGCCGGGCACGGACGGCCTGAAATTCCTCGCCCAGGTCAAACAGGACCATCCGCAACTACCGGTCATCATCATGACCGCGCACGCCGATCTCGACTCGGCCGTCTCGGCCTTCCAGGGCGGTGCTTTCGAGTATCTGCCCAAGCCGTTCGACATCGACCAGGCGGTAGAGCTGATCGAACGCGCCCTGGCCGAAAATCGCCAGACCGCCGATGAACCCGAAACGCCGGACGCCCTGCCGGCGCTGCTTGGTCAGGCGCCGGCCATGCAAGATGTATTCCGCGCCATCGGCAGGCTGTCGCAATCGACCGTCACCGTGCTGATCACCGGAGAATCCGGCACCGGCAAGGAACGGGTGGCCGAGGCGCTGCACCAGCACTCGGTGCGCGCCGGGCGGCCGTTCATTGCGCTCAACACCGCCGCCATTCCGAAGGATCTGCTGGAAAGCGAGCTGTTCGGCCATGAAAAGGGCGCATTCACCGGCGCGCAGGCAACCCGGCGCGGCCGTTTCGAAGAGGCAGAAGGCGGCACCCTGTTCCTCGATGAAATCGGCGACATGCCGACCGAGCTGCAGACCCGATTGCTGCGGGTGCTGTCCGATGGGCATTTCTACCGCGTCGGCGGCCATATGCCGATCAAGGCCAATGTGCGCGTCATCGCCGCCACCCACCAGAATCTGGAAGAACGGGTACGCCAGGGGCTGTTCCGCGAGGACCTGTTCCACCGTCTCAACGTCATCCGCCTGCGCCTGCCGCCGCTGCGCGAACGCAGCGAAGACATCCCCCTCCTCACCCAGCACTTTCTCGCCAAGAGCGCAGCCAATCTCGGCGTTGAACCGAAACGGCTCAATCCGGCCGCCATGCAGTGCATCGTCGATTACAACTATCCCGGCAACGTGCGGCAGCTGGAAAATCTCTGCCAATGGATCACCGTCATGGCGCCTGGCCAGACAGTCGAAGTATCCGATCTGCCGCCGGAACTGAAACTGCCGCCGGTACAAGGCCAGCCGGCCGTCGAGACGCTCACGCAGGGAGGAACGGAAGCGCCTCAACCACCACGCCAGGCCGACTGGGTGCAGGGGCTCGCCGCCGAAATCGCCCGCCGGCTCGAAGCCGGCGAAGCCGGCATCATCGACGACCTTACCCATCGCTTCGAGGCCTGCTGCATCCGCACCAGTCTCGCCCACACCGCCGGACGCAAGATCGAGGCGGCGCAACTGCTCGGCTGGGGCCGCAATACCCTGACACGCAAGATCCACGAGCTGGGACTGTCGGCCTTCGACAAATAACGCCGCCCGCGCAAAAAAAACGGCAAGCCGGACGGCCTGCCGTTTCCTTGCCTGCCTCGTCGTCAAACGCCGGCGACAATCGCCTGCTTGACCGCATCCACGTCCGCCGGCAGCACACGGAAGCGCTGCGGCAGCGTCTCGAGCTCATCGAAGCCGGCCGGACGCGGCGGTTCACGGTCAAGCGCCGCGCGAATCGTCTCGGCAAACTTCGCCGGCAATGCCGTCTCCAGGCACACCAGCGTTTCACCGCTGCGACGCAGTTCGCGCGCCACTTTCACCCCGTCGGCGGTATGCGGGTCGATCACCTGGCCGGCGTTTTCCGCCGCCACGCGCGCAATGGTCTGCAGCCGGTCGGCGTGACTGCTGCGACCGGAAACGAAACCATAGCGGGCCGACACCTCGGCGAACGCGGCGGTGTCGCCAAGATCGAATCCCTCGCCGCGACCGACACCGGCCCACAACGATTTGAGCGTCTCGCTGTCACGACCGAGCAGATCGAAGATGAAGCGTTCGAAATTCGACGCCTTGGAAATATCCATCGACGGGCTGGAAGTGATATGTGTTTCGGCGCCGCTGCGCGGCCGATAGCGGCCGGTGCGGAAAAACTCGTCCAGCACATCGTTTTCGTTGGTGGCGACGATCAGCCGCTCGATCGGCAACCCCATCTGGCGCGCGATGTGGCCGGCGCAGACGTTGCCGAAATTGCCGGACGGCACGCAGAACGACACCTTTTCGTCGTTGTTCGCGCTCGCGGCGAAATAGCCGTGGAAGTAATACACCACTTGCGCGACCACCCGGGCCCAGTTGATCGAATTGACCGTACCGATTGCATAGTCACGCTTGAACGCCGCATCGGCCGACACCGCCTTGACGATATCCTGACAGTCGTCGAACATCCCCTCGATCGCCAGATTGTGGATATTGGCGTCCTGCAGCGAGAACATCTGCGCCCGCTGAAAGGCACTCATCCGCCCGTGCGGCGAGAGCATGAAGACATTGATGTTGCGCCGGCCGCGCATCGCGTATTCGGCCGCGCTGCCGGTATCGCCGGAGGTGGCGCCGAGGATGTTGAGCCGTTCGCCTCGGCGCACGAGCACATACTCGAACAGATTGCCGAGCAACTGCATCGCCATGTCCTTGAAGGCCAGGGTCGGCCCGTTGGACAGCGCCTCGATCAGGATGCCGTCGGCGAGCCGGCGCACCGGCGCGATCGCCGCGCTGCCGAATACTTCTGCGCGGTAGGTGCGCGACACGATGTCGCGCAGATCGGCGGCCGGGATGTCATCGGCGAACAGGCTGACGATTTCGAAGGCGAGCTCGGCATACGACAGCCCGCGCCAGGCGTCGAGCGTGGCACGGGCGATGTGCGGATAGGACTCCGGCATCACCAAGCCGCCGTCCGGCGCGAGCCCCATGAGCAGAATGTCGCAGAACCGTTGCGGCGCCAGTCCGCCGCGGGTGCTGATATATCGCATCGTTCACTCCTGCCCTGCGGTGAGCTCTTCCATGCGCAAGCGCACCACCGGTCCGGCAATGCTGTCGAGCGACTCGATCTCGGCGATGGCGTGATTGACGTGCTTCTCCTTCACGCGATGGGTGAGGATCACCACCTCGGCGGCGCCGTCATGGCTCGAGCCCTTCTGGATCACCGCTTCGATCGAAATTGCATCTTCGGCCAGAATGCGGGTGATGTTGGCGAGCACGCCGGCACGGTCGATGGCCTGGATGCGCAGATAGTAGGAGCTGACCACCTCGTCGATCGGCAGGATGGGCAGATCATGCAGCTGGTCGGGCTGGAAGGCCATCAGCGGCACATGGTATTCGGGATCTGCCGACAGGAGGCGGGTCACGTCGACGATATCGGCCACCACGGCCGAGGCGGTCGGCAACGCGCCGGCGCCGGCGCCGTAATAGAGAGTCGGGCCTGCCGCATCGCAATTGACCAGCACGGCATTTTTCACGCCGTTGACGTTGGCGATCAGACGCCCTTCCGGAATCAGTGTCGGATGCACGCGCAACTCGATGCCCTCGTCGGTGCGGCGGGTCAGACCGAGCAGCTTGACGCGGTAGCCGAGCTCCTCCGCATAGCTGATGTCCTTGGCCGACAGCGAACTGATGCCTTCGAGATAGCACTTGCTGAACTGCATCGGGATACCGAAGGCGATCGAAGCCATGATGGTCAGTTTGTGGCCGGAATCGTGCCCCTCGATATCGAAAGTCGGATCGGCCTCGGCATAACCGAGGCGCTGCGCGTCGGCGAGCGCGTCGGCGAAGCTTGCACCCTTTTCGCGCATCGCGCTCAGGATGTAGTTGGCGGTGCCGTTGATGATGCCGGCAATCCACTCGATGCGATTGGCGGCCAGACTTTCGCGCAGCGCCTTGATGATAGGCACGCCCCCCGCCACGGCCGCTTCGAAGGCGACAATCACGCCCTTTTCCTGTGCGCGGGCGAAGATCTCGTTACCGTATTCGGCAATCAGCTTCTTGTTGGCCGTCACCACGTGCTTGCCGTTTTCGATCGCCTTGAAGACCAGATCACGGGCAATCGACGTGCCGCCGATCAGCTCGACCACAATGTCGACCTCGGCGTGATTGACGATCTGAAAGGCGTCGTCGACGACAATGACCTCCGGCCCGCACTTCTCGCGCGCCCTGGCGGTGTCACGGTTGGCGGCCATGAACAGACGGATGCGGCGGCCGGCACGGCGGCTGATTTCTTCTGCATTGCGTTTGAGGACGGTGGCGGTGCCGCCGCCGACCGTGCCGACCCCCATAAGGCCGATATTGATCGGTCGCATAACAATGGATCTCCTGATAGTGATTTCTGATCCGACCCGGGCATCTCTCACCTCCGGGCCGGCCTCTCTGTCTCTCTGTCTTGTATTTATTGGTGACGCATGCGGTAGCTGTGCAGGAAACGCTCGATCCGGTCCATCGCCGCATTCAGTTCGTCGGTATTGGGAAGGAACACGACGCGGAAGTGGTCAGGGTTGATCCAGTTAAAGCCGGTACCCTGCACCAGCAGCACCTGCTCCTGAATCAGCATATCGAGCACGAACTGCTGGTCATCGGCGATCGGGTAGATTTTCGGATCGAGCTTGGGAAACATGTACAACGCACCTTGCGGCTTGACGCAGCTCACCCCGGGAATCGCCGTCAGGCGCTCCCACGCCAGATCGCGCTGCCGGCCGAGCCGGCCCGCCGGCAACACCAGGTCATTAATGCTCTGATAGCCGCCTAGCGCAGTCTGGATCGCATACTGACCCTGCACATTGGCACACAGGCGCATCGAGGCGAGCATATTGAGCCCCTCGATATAATCGTGCGCATGCTTCTTCTCGCCCGAGACGATCATCCAGCCAACACGGAAGCCCGCTGCGCGGTAATTCTTCGACAGCCCGTTCATGGTCAGGCACAGCACATCGGGCGCCAGCGAGGCGATCGACGTATGCGAACGACCATCATAGAGCACCTTGTCGTAGATTTCGTCGGCATAGATGATCAGCTGATGCTGGCGGGCAAGCTCGACGATCTGGGCTAGCAGCTCCGGAGGATAAACCGCCCCGGTCGGATTATTGGGGTTGATCACCACGATGGCGCGTGTGCGCGGCGAGATCTTGGTGCGGATATCTTCGATGTCCGGGAACCAGCCGGCGGTTTCATCGCAGATGTAATGCACGGCGGTGCCGCCCGCCAGGCCGACCGCAGCCGTCCACAGAGGGTAATCGGGCGCCGGCACCAGCACTTCGTCGCCGACGTCGAGCAGGCCCTGCATGGCCATCACGATCAGCTCGGAGACACCGTTGCCGATATAAATGCCGTCCATCGAGACATTGGGGATCTTCTTTTCCTGCGCGTAATGCATGATGGCCTTGCGCGCGGCGAACAGCCCCTTGGAATCGGAGTAGCCGGAGGCTTCCGGCAGATTGGCGATCACATCGGCGATGATCTCGTCCGGGGCAAAAAAGCCGAACGGCGCCGGATTGCCGATATTCAGTTTGAGGATACGATGGCCTTCATCTTCCATCCGTTTGGCATGTTCCAGCACCGGGCCACGGATGTCGTAACAGACGTTGGCGAGTTTTTGAGATTTGTAGACAGGCTGCATGGCTTTCCAACTTTTTTTCTGCGCCGGCTTCTTGCGTCGGCGCTGGCTGACATCTTTCACGCGATTCTCCCCCCGACGCCACCTAAACCCGCGTCGGGTCAGGTTATAATCCTATCCTAAACACGTAATTGCGGGCACTTTAATTTTGGAAAGAGGTTGCGCATGAAATTGCACCAAACCGTGGGACAAGGACGCAATCTGATCACCGCCTATGAACGCGACCACATCCGCATCAATCAGGACTATTTCAGCGGACATCTGATCGTCACCCCGGACAGCATCGTCCCGTGGAACGTCGAATCGTTCGAAACCCTGCAGGCCACCGACTTCGAACATTTGCTGAGTTACGAACCGGAAGTGGTGCTGTTCGGCAGCGGCGAACGGCTGCGCTTTCCGCACCCGGGCCTGACGGCGGCGCTGGTCGAGGCGCGCGTCGGACTGGAAGTGATGGACACCCAGGCAGCCTGCCGCAGTTTCAACATCCTGATGGCGGAAGACCGCCGCGTGGTGCTCGCGCTTCTGGGGTAAATTCCCACACGATTGCCGGAAACATCGCGTTGTGCGCCCCGCTCCGGCAGCTGACACTCGGGCTTTTCCTTCAGGAGACGCCCATGCGCCCCACCCCGCTCGCCGACCTGCTGCCGCAACGCCTCGTCAAGGCGGTGCTCGCCGGATCGATCGGCCTGTTCGCCCTGCTCGCCGCCATCGGCAATCTGCAAAACCCCGCGACCAATCGGCAGTTCGTCAGCCATGTGCTCGCGATGGACAGCATGCAACCGTGGTTCGTGGCCAGCCCTGGGCTCGGCGCAAGAGCCGTGGCCGATCCCGGCTGGCAACAGCTTGCCTTCGGATTGATCATCGCGGGAGAACTGATGAGCGGCGTACTGTGCGCAGCGGCAGGGCTCGCCATGCTGGCCGGATCGTTCAGCAAAGCCCCGGCACGCTTCGCCAGCGGTCGCCGGCTGTTCACCATCGGCTGCCTGCCGGCGCTGCTGGTCTGGCACAGCGGCTTTGTCGTCATCGGCGGCGAGTATTTCTTCATGTGGGCCAACCGCTGGAATGGCCAGGCGGCGGCACTCGCCTTTTGCGCCTTCATCCTGCTGGCACTGATCTACATCGGCCAGCCGGAACGACCCGGCAGCGACGATCTCAGATGAGGATTTTCGCCAGCAGCGCCACCAGCAGACAGGCAATCAGCGCCAGCAGGAAATTTTGCCGCTTCTGCTCCTTCATCAGCAGCACATAGCTCTGCACCAGCATGTCCTGCGTCTTGCCGCCGAGTGCGTCGTTGAGCTTGCGCGGCAACGCCGGCAAAGTCGTTGCCCATTGCGGCGCCTCGTTCTTCAACGCACGCCAGAAACCTCGCCAGCCGATCTGTTCGTTCATCCACTTGATCAGGAACGGCTTGGCGGTTTCCCACAGATTGAGGTCGGGATCGAGTTGGCGGCCAAGGCCTTCGATATTGAGCAGGGTCTTCTGCAACAACACCAGCTGCGGCTGGATTTCGACATTGAAGCGGCGACTGGTCTCGAACAGCCGCAACAGCACGAGACCGAAGGAAATCTGCGACAGCGGCTTTTCGAAGAACGGTTCGCACACCGTGCGCACTGCCGCCTCCAGCTCCTCGGCACGCGTTTCCGGCGGCACCCAGCCCGATTCGATATGTGCGGTTGCGACCCGGTGATAGTCGCGATTGAAAAAGGCGAGAAAGTTGACCGCCAGGTAGTGCTTGTCGACTTCGGTCAGACTGCCGACGATACCGAAATCAAGCGCGATATAGCGGCCGTCGGCAGCGACGAAAATATTGCCAGGATGCATGTCGGCATGGAAAAAGCCGTGGCGGAACACCTGGGTAAAAAAGATCTCCACCCCGAAGCGCGACAGTTTCTTCAGATCGACGCCATCGGCGCGCAAGCGTTCGATCTGGCCGATCGGCGTACCGCGCATCCACTCAAGCGTCAGTACCTCGCGCGCCGTATAGTCGTAGAACACTTCCGGCACGAGCAACATGTCCGACGCGGTGAAATTGCGCCGCAGCTGCGAGGCGTTGGCCGCCTCATGCATCATGTCGAGCTCGTCGTGCAGATATTTGTCGAATTCGGCGACCACTTCGCGCGGCTTGAGGCGCTTGCCGTCCGGAAAGCCCGCTTCCGCCACCGCCGCCAGGGTACGCAACAGGGCGATATCCTGTTCGATGACCGGGCGGATATCGGGGCGCAGCACCTTGACCGCCACCTCGCGACCACGGCTGCCGTCGGCATTCTTCAGCCAGGCATGATGCACCTGCGCCACCGAGGCGCTCGCCACCGGCACATCGTCGAACTCGAGATAGCGCGCATCGACCGGCCGGCCAAACGCCCGTTCGATGACCTCGCGGGCGCGGGCGCCGCTGAACGGCGGCACCTGGTCCTGCAAACGGGCGAGCTCGTCGGCGTAATCGGCCGGCAACAGGTCGCGCCGGGTCGACAGCACCTGGCCGAACTTGACGAAGACCGGCCCCAGATGTTCAAGGGCAAGCCGCAGCCGTTCCGGCAGCGGCGCGGACGTGCGGCGCGGCAAGGGCAAGAGGCGGCAGATCAGGTGCAGCCATTTCAGCCGCGAATGGCCGCGGAAAAAGTCGTCGAGGCCAAAACGATAGAAGGTGATGAAAATCTTGCCGGCGCGTGCAATCCGCATCTTGTTGCGCCGGCTGCCCGGCGCTCTCCGTGGTCAGTGTTGCCCGCAGTCCGCCTCGAGCCGTCGCAACCGCTTTTCCAGCCGTTCGACGTCGTCGCGCAAGGTATCGACTGCGGTCGTGAATTGTTGTACATCGCGGGAGCGCGCCAGCAGCGGCGACTCCTCGCGCAGGTGCTCGAGCCAGTTGTCGGCAAGCCGCCAGACGATCGCCCCCTTCACCCCGGCAATCCGGCGCACCGCGCCCTCGATACGGTTCGCGGCGACATCGCCGCAGAGGCGCGCAACATCTTCCACCGGCAGCCAGCGCAGTTGCGCTGCCAGATGGGCAAAGCCCTGCGCCAGTTCGCGGTCACCCGACAGCGTCAGACTGTCGAAACCCGGCGCGCGGCCGCTCAACTGCGCGGCAAGCGCGGCGAGCGGCGCGACGGCAAGCGTCGCCTCCGGCTCTCCCGGGCTGGCCGCCAGCCAGCCATCCTCCGTCAGCACACCGGCGACGGCAAAGGGCGCAATCGACAACGCCACGCGCCGGCCGGCAAGTGCGGCCAGTCCGACACGCACTTCCGGCTGCTGCGCCAGCAGGTGATTGAACAGCGCTACGGCAAGATCCATCGCGCGGGGCTCCCCTAGGCCGCCGATTTGACGGCGAAGCTCAACATCACCACGCCGACGGTGACAAAGCCGATGCCGGCTATTTTGAGCAGGCTCACGCTCTCGCCGTAGGCGACCACACCGACCGTCGCAACCACCGCCATGCCGACGCCGCACCAGACCGCATAGACGAGGCCGAGCTCTAGCCTTTGCATCACGCGGGCAAGCAGCCAGAACGACAGGCCGTAGCCGATCACCACCACGACGGACGGCACGAGCCGGGTAAACCCGTTGGCGAGCTTGAGCGAACTGGTGGCTGTCACTTCCGCAACGATCGCACATGCCAACATCAACCAGGCGGTCAACGGATGACTCATCGCCGTTCCTCCTCAGCAACTCAGAATTTGTAACCCTTATGCAAGGCAACCACCCCGCCGGTCAGGTTATGGTAATCGACCTTGCCGAAACCCGCGTCGAGCATCATCTGCCGCAAGGTCTCCTGGTCGGGATGCATGCGGATCGACTCGGCGAGATAGCGGTAACTCTCGGCATCGTTGGCGACCAGCTTGCCCATCAACGGCAGCGCCTTGAACGAATACAGGTCATAAAACGGCGCCAGCGGCTTCCAGATCCGCGAGAACTCGAGCACCAGCAGTTTGCCGCCCGGCTTGAGCACGCGGCACATCTCGGCCAGCGCCGCATCCTTGTGCGTCATGTTGCGCAGGCCGAAAGCCACCGAGACGCAATCGAAATAACCATCGGGAAACGGCAGTTTTTCCGCGTCGGCGAGCGCGACCGGCAGAATGCGCCCGGAATCGAGCAGCCGGTCGCGGCCAACCGTCAGCATCGAGCTGTTGATATCGGTCAGCCACACCTCGCCGTCCTTGCCGACCCGCTCGGCCCAGCCGCGCGCCAGGTCGCCGGTGCCGCCGGCGATGTCGAGCACCCGGTCGCCGCGCTTGACGCCCGAAGTCGCCAGGGTGAAACGCTTCCACAGCCGGTGCATGCCGCCCGACATCAGGTCGTTCATCACGTCGTATTTCTGCGCCACCGAGTGGAATACCTCGGCCACCTTGTGCGCTTTTTCGCCTTCCGCCACGGTCGTATAACCGAAGTGCGTGGTCTTTTCCATTGCCTAGCTTCCTTTCATCGGACTGCCATCGTCACGGCAGTCGGCTGGCGGGTGTCGAAAAACCGCCGGATCACGGTTGGGCAGGATCACGGCTCGCGCCGGCTTCTGCCAGACGATCGAGATACGCCTGCCAGTAAGCCTGCTGGCGGCTACCCAGTTCATAGAGATAATCCCAGCTGTAGAGACCGGAATCGTGGCCGTCGTCATACACCAGCTTGACCGCGTATTGGCCGACCGGCTCAACGGCCAGAATCGCCACATCGCGCTTGCCGCTTTGCAGGACCGCCTGACCCTCGCCATGCCCGCGCACCTCCGCCGACGGCGAATACACACGCAGGTATTCGGCCGGCAGGCTGAACGCCTGCCCGTCGTCGAAATGAACTTCCAGCACCCTGGTGCGGGTATGCAGGCACAGCTCTACCGGTTGCGGACCATTCTTGTTCAATCCGGCCATGATTCTCCCTCAGGAAGCGGACTCATCCTTCTCCAGCAGCATGGCGTCGCCGTAGCTGAAGAATTTGTATTCGCCCGCCACCGCATGGCGGTAGGCGGCGCGAATGGTTTCGATGCCGGCAAAGGCCGACACCAGCATCAGCAACGTCGATTTCGGCAAGTGGAAATTGGTCAGCAGCCGATCGACGACGCGGAAATGATAGCCCGGCGTAATAAAGATATCGGTCTCGCCGCGTCCGGCGCGCAACTCGCCCGACTGCGACGCCGCCTCGAGCGCCCGCAGGCTGGTCGTGCCGACCGCCATCACGCGGCGGCCTTCGGCACGGGCGGCGGCGATCGCCGCGCGCGTCGTTTCCGGAATCTCGTAGATTTCGCTGTGCATTTTGTGCTCGTCGACATTCTCCACCCGCACCGGCTGAAAGGTGCCGGCGCCGACATGCAGGGTCACGCGACACAGCACGACGCCCTGGCTGCGCAAGCGCTCCAGCATTTCCTCGGTAAAGTGCAGACCGGCCGTCGGCGCCGCCACCGCACCGCGCTCGCGCGCATACACGGTCTGGTAGCGCTCGTCGTCCTCGCCATCGGCGCCGCGTTCGATATAGGGCGGCAACGGCAGCTTGCCCGACGCGTCGAGGATGTCGAACAGATTGTCATCCGCCAGGAAGCGCAGCTTGAACAAGTCGCCGACACGCTCGACCATCTCGGCCTGCCAGCGGCCGGCGAAGGTCAGCATCGTGCCGGGCTTGGGCGCCTTCGATGCCCGTACATGGGCCAGCGCCTGGTGATCATCGAGCACGCGCTCGATCAGGGCTTCGATCTGGCCGCCGCTGGCCTTTTCGCCGAACAGACGCGCCTTGATCACCCGGGTATCGTTGAACACCATCACATCGCCCGGCGCGAGCTGGGCGGCAAAATCGTCGAACATCAGGTCGGTGAGGCGCGCGCCCTCGACGTGCAGCAGGCGGCTCGCGCCACGCGTCGCCGGCGGATGCTGGGCGATGAGGTGGTCAGGCAGCGCGTAGTCGAATTCCGAAATATGCATGGTCATCCAGATACATGAAACCTGACGATTATACCTGCGCCCGTCGGCACGGGCACGGATTTAACCGTCATGAACCTGCGCGCACCAACCGGGGGCAAGGTCTGTTTGTTTGCACAAGATCAACCCTGCCTTGCGACATTGGCGCACAATAGCGACACTTCGCCCGGCAGCCGCTAAACTAGTGCTTTCACTCCATTCCGGCCCGCCCACGCCACCATGACAAATGCAACACATGGGCAAATTTACTGCAAAAACTGGACAGTTTGCAGATATTTGCGGCAAACTTCCGGCCAATATCAGAACAAAGGACCTGACACCTTGACCCGAAAAATCCTTGTGTTGCATGGCCCAAACCTCAATTTACTGGGCATCCGGGAGCCGCAGCACTACGGACGGGACACGCTGGACGCCATCAATCTGCGCCTGAAGAAGACGGCTGCCGCCGCCGGTTTCGAACTCGATACCGTGCAAAGCAATGCCGAACACGTGCTGATCGATCGCATTCACGCGGCCCTGGGTGACAAGACCGAGTTCATCATCATCAATCCGGCCGCTTTCACCCATACCAGTGTGGCGCTGCGCGACGCACTGGCCGGAGTCAGGCTGCCGTTTATCGAAGTTCATCTTTCCAACGTCCATGCCCGCGAGCCATTCCGCCAGCACTCATACTTTTCCGATCTGGCGGTCGGCGTCATCTGCGGCCTGGGCGCCCAGGGATACGATCTGGCCCTGGCGCACGCCATCGCGCGCCTGAACGACCAGATCTGAAGCCCTTCAAACAGACATCCGAAGGACAATCAATGGACCTGCGAAAACTCAAGAAACTTATCGACCTCGTCGAAGAATCGGGCATTGCCGAACTCGAAGTGACCGAGGGCGAAGAAAAAGTCCGCATCACCCGGGTTTCCGCCAACGCCCCGATCGCCTATGCTCAACCGGTCGGCGCAGTGCAAATGCCGGCCGCCTTCGCGGCACCGGCTGCCGCGCCCGCCGCTGCCGCCCCGGCAGCCGCCCCCGCCGCACCGGAGCTCGACGAACAGAATGTCGTCAAGTCGCCGATGGTCGGCACGTTCTACCGTTCGCCCAGCCCGGGCGCGAAGAAGTTCGTCGAAGTCGGCAGCCAGGTTCAGGTCGGCGACACCCTGTGCATCATCGAAGCCATGAAACTGATGAACGAAATCGAGTCCGACCGCGCCGGCACCATCAAGGCCATCCTGGTCGAGGAAGGCCAGCCGGTTGAATACGGCGAACCGCTGTTCGTCATCGAGTAAGCCCGAGACGGCAGCCACAAAGAAGACAGGGCACGACCAGCGTGCCCTTGTTGTTTGATGCGTAATTCAACGGACATCATCCATCATGTTTGAAAAGATTCTGATCGCCAACCGCGGGGAAATCGCACTGCGAATCCAGCGGGCTTGCCGCGAGATGGGCATCAAGACCGTCGTCGTGCATTCCGAAGCCGACCGCGAAGCCAAATACGTCAAACTCGCCGACGAGTCGGTCTGCATCGGCCCGGCACCGTCCGCCAAAAGCTACCTGAATATTCCAGCCATTATCGCCGCAGCCGAAGTGACCGATGCGCAGGCCATTCACCCGGGCTATGGTTTCCTGTCCGAAAATGCCGACTTCGCCGAACGTGTCGAACAGTCCGGCTTCGTTTTCATCGGCCCGCGCCCGGAAACCATCCGCCTGATGGGCGACAAGGTATCCGCCAAGGAAGCGATGATCAAGTCGAAGGTTCCGTGCGTACCCGGTTCCGAAGGCGCCCTGCCGGACGACCCGGAAGAAATCATGCGCGCGGCGCGCAAGATCGGCTATCCGGTCATCATCAAGGCATCCGGCGGCGGCGGCGGTCGCGGCATGCGCGTCGTGCACAGCGAAGCCGCGTTGATCGCGTCCGTGGGCATGACCCGCGCCGAAGCCGAAGCAGCTTTCGGCAATCCGGTCGTCTACATGGAAAAATTCCTCGAACAGCCGCGGCACATCGAGATCCAGATATTGGCCGACGAGTACGGCAACGCCATCTATCTCGGAGAACGCGACTGTTCGATGCAGCGCCGCCACCAGAAGATCATCGAAGAGGCGCCGGCCCCCGGCATCAGCGACAAGCAGCGCCAGCAGATTGGCGAAGCCTGCGCCGAAGCCTGCCGCCGCATCGGCTATCGCGGTGCTGGCACCTTCGAGTTCCTCTATGAAAACGGCAGTTTCTACTTCATCGAAATGAACACCCGCGTGCAGGTCGAACATCCGGTCACTGAAATGATTACCGGCGTCGATATCCTGCAGGAGCAAATCCGCATCGCGGCCGGTGAGAAACTGCGCTATAAGCAGAAAGACATCGTCATTCGCGGGCACGCAATGGAATGCCGCATCAACGCCGAAGACCCGTTCTCGTTCATCCCGTCGCCGGGCAAGATCGACGGCTATCATCCGGCCGGCGGCCCGGGCATCCGCATCGACTCGCACATCTATCAGGGTTATACCGTACCGTCGAGCTATGACTCGATGATCGGCAAACTGATCGCCTACGGCGACACCCGCGATCAGGCCATCGCCCGCATGCGCGTCGCTTTGTCGGAAATGGCGATTACCGGGATCAAGACCAATATCCCGCTGCACCAGGAGCTGTTCATGGACTCGTCCTTCGTCCGCGGCGGCACGAGTATCCATTACCTGGAAGAACGTCTGGCCAACCTGAAGAAAGGCAATGTCTGATGGCATGGATTCAGGCCACGATCGACACCGATTCCAAGGTCGCGGAAAAGCTCGCTGACGCGCTGATGGAAGGTGGTGCGCTCTCGGCGGCAATCGAAGACGCATATGCCGGCACGCCCCAGGAGGAACCGATCTTCGGCGAACCTGGCGAGCCGGTCGAACGGCTCTGGTCGCAAAGCCGCATCATCGCATTGTTCGCGCATGACGCCGAAGTCGACCTGCTGATCGCCGCCGCGGCCAACGAGTGCCAGATCGCGATGCCACCCTACCAGACGGAGAAGATCGAAGAACAGGATTGGGTCCGCCTGACCCAATCGCAGTTCGAGCCGATCCGCATCTCCGACCGGCTGTGGATCACGCCGACCTGGCACGAAGCACCGATGCCCAACGCGATCAACCTGCAACTCGATCCGGGCCTGGCCTTCGGCACCGGCAGCCATCCGACGACCCGATTGTGCCTGCAATGGCTCGATTCGCACCTTGCCCCGGGCGAGAGTGTGCTCGACTACGGCTGCGGCTCCGGCATTCTCGCCATCGCCGCGCTCAAGCTTGGCGCCGGCGCCACCGTAGGCATCGATATCGATGCGCAAGCCATCCGGGCCAGCCGGGACAACGCCACCCAGAACGGCGTCTCGGCCATGTTCTGCCTGCCCGACGCTACGCCGGACATCAAGGTCGACGTGCTGCTGGCCAATATTCTGGCCAACCCGCTGCGCATGCTTGGCAGCATGCTCGCCAACCATGTCAAAACCGGTGGTAGAATCGTCCTGTCCGGCATATTGGCCGAACAGGCAGAAGAGCTCTCGGCGATCTATTCGAGCTGGTTCGAGATGGACCCGCCAGTGTTCGACGAGGGATGGACCCGACTCACCGGAACCAGACGACCAACGGTATGACCCAGACAACACAGTGCCCCGCCTGTCAGACCCGCTTCAAGGTCAGCGACACCCAGCTTGCGGCCGCGCGCGGATTTGTCCGCTGCGGGCGCTGTGCGCATATCTTCAACGCCATCGAACACCGCGTCGCGACCACGCCGGCAACGGCAACACCGCCCAAACCGGCGCCAGCTCCAGCGCCAGCAGTCGATATCGACGACTTCGAACTCGAGGTCCCGGATTTCGATCCGAACGCCACGGCGCTCTCCGCCACGGCAGCGAGCGACTATCCGCCGGAATTCGGCCCGGAAGATACCGGCGCGCCGTCCAAGGAGGATGTCGCCGCATTCCAGCAGGCGCTCAACGAGGCCCTGCACAGCAGTCCGGTCAGCACGCCGATCGACAACCCGTTTGACGTAGCGTCCACGGCCGCAGACAAAGCGGCAGAAGGCGCCGACGAAGACGAAGTGCCGGCCATCTTCGATACCCGCAGGACGGCGACCAGGACGGAGCACGATGAAACGGCTCCAGCCGCCGCCGAAGAGGAACCGCTCTCCCCCATAGAAGCGGATGCCGCAATGCGCATCGTACCGGAAGCGGCGCCGGCCACCGAAGCCTCCTTGTACGGCACGAACGACGATGGCACGCGCAAACCGCGCAGTGCGCTGCGCACCATACTGATCCTGTTTGCATCGGTGCTCGCCTTGATCGCGCTGGCCGTGCAACTCATCTACACCAACCGCACGCTGATTGCCGCCCAGGCTCCCGATATGCGCCCGGCGCTCGAGCGGCTGTGCAAGAAATTCGGCTGCACCGTTCCGTACCCGACCGACCAGGAATATATCCGCACCGAGTGGTCCGAACTGTCGTTCGTGCCCGAACATGCCAATCTGGTACAGCTGTCGGCCACGCTGAAGAACCATGCGCCCTATCCGCAGAGCTACCCGATGCTGGAAGTCACGCTCAAGGATGGTGACAATCAGGTACTGATTCGCAAGGTATTCACGCCACGCGAATATCTCAAACCGGAGAGTCAGAAGCTCACAAACTTCGCCGCCAACGGCGAAGAGAAAATCATCATGCGCTTCGACGTCGGCCAGGTTCATGCGCAGGGGTACAGCCTCTACTGGTTCTATCCTTAAACAAGCCGAGACATATCCATCCTTGTTTTTTTACTCGCCGAGTTCCACCATGAAAGAAACATGGGAAGGAGCTCGCGATGCAACCGTTCAAGCTCATCTACGGCGAGGACATTCTGCCCCTTATCGGGGAATTTCCCGCCGTCGGCTCGCAACTGCCCAGCTTCATGCTGGTCGACGACCAATTCAACGATGTCGCCCTGGCGCAGTTTGCCCAGACGCCGAAAGCGATCATCACACTGTTGTCCTTTGACGAAAACGAGCATGGCGGCATGCGACTGTTGCGCGATACGCTGCATCTGCTCGAACGCTGGCCGTGGCTGCAGCCCATCGTCATCTCGGTCGACTCGCCCTCGACGCTGCGCCGCATCCGCCGCGAGCACGGCCTGCCCACCGTACAGTTGCTGTCGACCTTGCGCGGCAGAGATTTTCACAAACACTTCGGCGTACTGATTACCGAGTACCCGCTGTCCGGCTATACCGCGCCGGCACTCCTCATCGCCGACCGCAACAACACCGTGCTGTACGCAGAACGGCTGCGTGACACACTGGATAATTTCCAGCACGAAGCCGTCACCACCGTATTGCATGGCGTTGAAATGGCCGAAGCGGAAGCGAAGAAGAAGCAGGAAGAGGCAGCCCGCAAAGCGGCGGCAGAGGCGGCGGAAAGCGAGCGGCTCGAGCAAGCGGCGGCGGCGGTGCACCCCACGCAGCCGCGCGCGTAAGGGAAGATCAGAACAGCCGGTCGCCGGACTCTGACTTGGGCGAACGGCTGAGCAACTCGTCCACCACCCGGGCCGGTTCGGCGCCGTAATAGAGCAGACCGCACACCGCAGCGGTAATCGGCATGTCGACCTCGAGCCGCTCGGCCATGGTCAGTACTTCGCGCGCGGTCGGCACGCCTTCGGCAACATGGCCGAGTTCGGCGAGAATTCTTTCCAGGGGCAGCCCTTCGGCCAGACGCAGCCCGACCTGGCGGTTGCGCGACAGCGAGCCGGTGCAGGTCAGGATCAGGTCGCCCATGCCGGCAAGTCCCATCATCGTCTGCTGACTCGCGCCGAGCGCCATGGCGAGCCGGGTCATTTCCGCCAGACCGCGGGTAATCAGCGCGGCACGGGTGTTGAGCCCAAAACCAAGTCCGTCGGCAACGCCGGTGGCGATCGCCATGACATTCTTCACGGCCCCGCCCACTTCGACACCGATCAGATCATCGTTGGCATAGAGACGCAGCAGCGGACTGTGCCATTCGCGCACCACCCGCTTGGCAAACTCGCCGTCATCGGAAGCGATGGTCACCGCGGCCGGCAAACCTGCCGCCACTTCGCGCGCAAAACTCGGGCCGGACAATACGCCGCACGGATGCTGCGGCGGCAACTCTTCGGCCACCACCTGATGCGGCAACAGGCTTGAACCGGCCTCGAAGCCCTTGCAGGCCCAGATCACATCCGCCAGCCGCGGCGCGGCGGCTACCAGCGCGCGCAGGGTCGGGCGCAAACCGGCGATCGGGGTTGCGATCAGCACCAGATCGACACCGGCGACGGCATGCGCCAGGTCGGCGTTCAGACGCAAGGTTTCGGGAAACGGGTTGTCGGGCAGATAGCGCGGATTCGCGCGGGAGGCTGCCATCTCGGCCACATGGGCGCCATTGCGCGACCACAGGACCACGTCGTGATGACGGGCAAAGGAAATGGCCAGAGCGGTTCCCCATGCACCGGCACCCAATACGGCTAGTTTCATCCTGCCCCCTTACAACCCCCAGAGATCGGAAAGACGTGCAAATCCGCTCGATCCGTCCCGGTGGCGGACCGCCACCCAGGCGCCCGTTGGCGCACGGGTCAATTCGAGCACGCCGTTTTTCGGCACGGTGAAGGCAACCGGCGCCGAAGCATCGGCCGCCGCACGCACCACCGCCCGATCGGCGACCACCAGCAGCATGCGTTGCGGAGACAACGCCGCACGGCGGATCCAGGCGATAGAGCCGGTCGCATCACGCACCCGCGCCCAGTCGCCGTCGGTCGACAAGACTTCAACCGGGTAATACCGGCTGACGACAAACAGTTTTTGCGCCGACACCGCCGGCGCCTCATACAACAAGGTTCCGGTGGTTTTCACCGAACGGAACTCAAGCGCGCCGGCCTGCGGCGCGCTCATCGCGGCCAGAACCCCCAACAACAGGGCGAGGCGCTGCGGATACATCAGGCGTTACCCGCTTCCGACTGGGCGGCGCGCTGTTGCATGTAGAGCGCCTCGAAGTTGATCGGATTGAGCAGTACCGGCGGGAAGCCTGCACGGTTGACGATGTTGGACACGGTTTCGCGCGCGTACGGGAACAGGATGTTCGGGCAGGCCACGCCGAGAATCGGGTCGAGGTCTTCGGCCGGAATGCCGCTGATCTCGAAGATGCCGCACTGGGCGACTTCGGCCAGGAACAGCGTCTTGTCTTCGATCTTGGCGGTCACGGTGACGGTCAGGCAACAATCGAAATGCGCCGGGCTGATCTGCTTGGCTTCGGAAGCCAGCTGCATTTCAATCTCCGGCTGTGCCTGTTCACGGAAAGCCTCGGGTGCGTTCGGCACTTCGAGGGACATGTCTTTGACGTAGATTTTCTCGATCGAGAATACGGGTTGTTGCTCTTGCTGTTCGCTCATTATAGGAGTCTCACCTGCAGGGGTTGAATCGAAGGCTCGGCGGCTCCGCACGCTGCCGGAGCCGGCAAACCGGCATCATCGCACGAAAACCCGCTCAGGCCAATTGCACCGGCGGATACGGCAAAGGACGGTTCAACCACGCAACAACACGTCGAGCCGGCCGTCACCGTTGAGTGCCATCAGGTCATCGCAACCGCCGACATGCGTGTCGCCGATGAAAATCTGCGGCACCGTGCGCCGACCGGTCAGCGTCATCATCTTTTCCCGTTCGGCCGGATCGAGGTCGACGCGGATTTCCTTGATATCCGTTACGCCCTTGTTCGCCAGCAGCATCTTGGCACGCTGGCAATACGGGCATACCGCAGTGGTATACATCACGACAGAAGCCATATATCCATCCTTGCAACGTAGTGCGGCACCCGTGTGAGGCACCGCTGGTATTGATATTCCTATTGCGGATTATATCCCGCTCTGCTGCGCCTGCCGAATGACATCGCGTACAACGGCGTCGAGCGCCGGTTTGCTGGCGGCGGCATCGGAGTGATTGACGATGGCGACGATCACCAGGCGCCGGCCATCCGGGGCCAGCCAGTAGCCGGCCAGCGCGGCCACATTGCGCAAGGTGCCGGTTTTCAGCCGCAGCCGTGCGCCGATATCGGCAAAGCGGCGCTTGAGCGTTCCGGTTTCACCGGCCACCGGCAGACTTGCCATGAATTCGCTGCCGTAGGGACCGCGCGCCGCTTCGCGCAGCACCTGCCCGAGCAGACGGGCACTCAACTGCGCACGCCGCGACAGTCCGGAGCCGTTTTCCAGCACAAGCCCCCTGTCTGACAAACCGTGTGCTGCCAACGTCTGCTGCACGGCACGCTCTGCATCCGCCGTCGTATCGTCACCGCTTGCCGCCAGACGCCCCATGGTCAGATACAGCGAACGCGCCATCGGATTACTGCTGAACTTGTTCATGTCCGGCAACACCCGTGAGAGAGGATCGGAATCGACAGCGGCGAGCACGCGTGCGCCGACCGGGGCGCTGCCATCCGCAGCGGCCACCGGTCCCTCCCCGCCGCTGCGTTGCCACATCCCGGAGAAAGCCGCCGCGGCAAAGGCACGCGGCGCAAGCGTCTGCAGATAAGAAGTGGCGCCATCGCAGGAGCGCGGCAGCCGCCCGCGCACCACGATGCGTCCGCCCTCGAACACGGCATTCGCATAGCGTCTCACATCGGGGCAGGCGCCATTGCCGACGCCACCATCCTCGAGACGATTGTCGAGCAACACCCCCGCCAGCGGCGGCTCCATGGCGACGCGCACGCCATTGCCGTCGTTGAAATAACGCAACCAGACCATATTGAGATTGGTCAGCAACGGATCTGGCGGCACCATGAACCCCTCGCCGCCATCACTTTCGAAACCGTCGACCGGGGGAATCGACCGGTAGGCCGAGCCATCCAGCACCAGCCGGCCGGCAATGCGACGGATGCCGCGCTCGCGCAGCTGGTCGATCAGCGCCTGCAGCCTGTCGGCAAAGAAGCGTGGATCGCCCTGACCGACCCAATAGAGATCGCCCTGCAACACGCCATCCACCACCCCGGCATCGGAAACCAGCGTCGTGCGCCAGGTGAAATCCGGCCCGAGACGATCGAGGGCCGCCCAGCTCGTCAGCAGCTTCATGGTCGAAGCCGGGCTGACCGGCGCATCGGCACGCCATTCGGCCAGCGTGCCGTCCCCCTCCACCGGCCCGGCCCAGAGCGCGAGCGCGTCGGGCGGCAGGCCGTGCAGTTCTACGGCGACGGCGGAGCGGGCAAGGCAGCCGAGCGCCGCCACCAGAAGCAGGAATTTACGCATGCAGCAAAATCTTTCCGCCCTAAGGCCTTACATGTCTTGCGGGTCGACGTCGATGGACCAGCGCAATTGCCGCGGCACGGCCAGGCCATCCAGAAGTACGATCAGAGCATCGATCACGCGGTGTAGTTCCGGACGGCTCATGCTTTCCAACACCAGCTGCGCCCGTTCGCGATTGGCGAGACGAACCATCAGCGCCGGCGCCGGGCCGCACAGCGCCACCCGCCCGGCACGGACCGCAAGCGCGTCGCGCACCCGGCAAAGAAAGTCGGAGGCTTCGGCAAGCGTCGGCGCATCGGCGCGCAATACCGCCTGGAAACTCGCCGGCGGGAAGCCGGCTTCGCGCCGCTCGGACAGCAGCGTCGCTGCGTAACCGTCGAAATCGTGCGCGACCAGCGCCCGATAGAGCGGATGTTCCGGTAATTGTGTCTGCACCAGCACCTCGCCCGGCTTGTCGGCGCGACCGGCACGACCGGAAACCTGCAGCAGTTGTGCAAACAAGCGCTCGGCGGCGCGGAAATCGGCGGCATAGAGCGCCGCATCGGCGTTGAGAATCACCACCAGGCTCAAGGCGCCGAAATCGTGCCCCTTGGCCAGCATCTGCGTACCGACCAGGATATCCACCTCCTGCGCAAGCACCTTGCGATAGATTTCGTTCCAGGCCTCCTTGCGTTGCGTGGTATCGCGATCGATGCGCAGGATGCGCGCCTCGGGCAGCGCGCGCGACAACGCGGCTTCCAGGCGCTGAGTCCCTTCGCCCAGCGGCCGGATGTCGGCATTGCCGCAGTCGGGACAGTGGTGCGGCACCGCAGCTTCCCAGCCGCAGTGGTGACAACGCAAACGTCGTTCGAGCAGATGCACGACCAGCTTGGCGCTGCAGCGCGGACAGCCGGAAGTCCAGCCGCACTCGGTGCAGGCAAGCACCGGCGCAAAACCGCGCCGGTTGATGTAGACCAGACTGAGCTGCCGTTGCCGCACGCGCTGGCGCAGCGCGGCGAGCACCTCGTCGGTCATGCCTTCGCTGCGCTTGGCCCGGCGTACGTCGATGAGACGGATCGCCGGCAAAACGGCGCCACGATGCGCTCGCGCGGCCAGCACGATGCGCCGGTACCGGCCGCCCTCGACATTGGCCAGCGTTTCCAGGCTCGGCGTGGCGCTGCCCAGCACCACGGCGACACCGGCACGGGCGGCGCGCCAGACCGCCAGATCGCGCGCATGATAGCGCAAGCCGTCCTGCTGTTTGAACGAGGCGTCGTGCTCTTCATCGACAACGATCAGGCCGAGCCTGGCCAGCGGGGCGAACACCGCGAGCCGGGTGCCGATGACGATGCCAGCCCGCCCCTGCCAGGCATCAACCCAGGCAGAGAGTCGCTCGCCGTCCGACAGGCTGCTGTGCAGCAAGGCGAGCGGTGTGGCGGGGAAGCGCCGCGCGAAACGCGACACCAGTTGAGGCGTCAGATTGATTTCCGGCACCAGCACCAGTACTTGCCGGCCTGCGGCCAGCGTGCGTGCGATCAACTGCAGATAGACTTCGGTCTTGCCGCTGCCGGTCACCCCGTGCAACAGCCAGGGCGATGGCGCCGTAGCGCCGATTTGCTCGACGGCATCTCGCTGCGCGTCGTTGAGTTCGACGCCGGCGGCAACCTCGAGCGGGCGCGGTTCGGGTTCGACGCGCGCAACCCAGCCGCTCGCGGCCCAATCGGCGAGAATTTTCCCCGCCTGCGCGCTGACGCTGCGCAGATAGTCGTCGGGACAGTCGCCGTCATGCAATGCCTGCCAGACGGCGCGACGCGCACGGTGGCGGGCGGGGATCTCGGCTTGCACGCCGTCGGCGGTCAGACGCCAGCGGCGGTGCTCGGGCAGCCGTACCGGCTTCGCTGCACGCATGGCCGTGGGCAAGGCGGTGAACAGGGTCTGGCCGATCGGGTGGTGGTAATAGCGCGAGGCAAAACGCACAAGATCGAGGAAATCCTCCGGCAGCGGCGGCAATTCGTCGAACACCTGCGCAAGTGCTTTAATTTGAAATGAATATTCTTCGTCCGCACCCGAACTATTTGCGACAACGCCACACAAACGACGCGAACCGAACGGTACCAGCACGCGTCTGCCGACCGGCAGCGGCATCCCGCTTGAATAGGCAAAAGTCGTATGAAGAGGAACATCGAGCGCCACCTGGACGATTTCCGGCTTCGCCACTTAGACCTCCATCCAGCCCAAAGCCAGAACTGGCGAGCGTTTGCGCCACCTGTGCACAAATGCTGTGGATAACTTTGTGCATAATTGACCGGCCATGGCGCAAAACACCGTCCAGCCGGGCTGACAGTTACTTTGCACAAAAATTAAGCAAACATTAAATGCCTTATTTTTCAAACACATACGCGACACCAACCGATCCCCTTCAATACGCTTGACAATAGACCCGCAACATATTAGCCAGTGTGAATAACTCGTGGAACAACTGCAGCGCCCGCTGTCAATCCCGATAAAAAGGTAAATCGCCACAAACGTTCGTTCGAGACGAAAAAGGGGCCGACGGATCGCCCTCGGCCCCTGTCCGCTGCGCGCGGATTCGCTGTATCAGTGCGCCGACAGGCGATGTACTGCCTCGACCAGCGCGGCAGCATGCGCCGGATCGACATGCTGCGAGATGCCGTGGCCGAGATTGAAGACATGGCCGCTGCCCGCACCATAGGCGGCCAGAATTCGCGCCACCTCGCGTTCGATGGCCTCAGGCGGAGCGAACAGCACGCAGGGATCGAGATTGCCTTGCAATGCCACCTTGTCGCCCACTCGCCGGCGCGCGTCGCCGATGTCGGTGCTCCAGTCGAGTCCAAGTGCATCGGCGCCGCTGGCGGCCATCGCTTCCAGCCACTGCCCGCCGCCCTTGGTAAAGACGATGCACGGCACACGCCGTCCATCGTGGCTTTTTGTCAGGCCGGAGATGATGCGCTGCATATAGGCGAGCGAAAACTCCAGATACGCGGCTCCAGTCAGCGCACCGCCCCAGGTATCGAAAATCTGCACCGCCTGGGCCCCTGCCTCGATCTGCGCGTTCAGGTAGGCGGTAACCGCCTGCGCAGTGACATCCAGCACATGGTGCAGCAGCTCGGGGCGCGCATACATCATCGCCTTGAGATGGCGGAAATCGTCGCTGCCGCCGCCTTCGATCATGTAACAGGCCAGCGTGAACGGGCTGCCGGAAAAACCGATCAGCGGCACCCGGCCATCGAGCGCCACACGGATGGTACGCACGGCATCGAGGACATAGCCAAGTTCATCGGCAGGATCGGGCACGGCAAGCCGGCGGATCGCCTGCTCGTCGCGCAGCGGATGCGCGAACTTCGGCCCCTCCCCCTCGGTGAAATACAGCCCCAGCCCCATCGCGTCGGGCACGGTGAGGATATCGGAAAACAGGATGGCCGCATCGAGCGCAAAACGGTCGAGCGGCTGCAGGGTCACTTCGCAGGCAAGCTCGGGATTGCGGCACAAATCGAGAAAACTGCCCGCTCGCGCCCTGGTGGCGCGGTATTCGGGCAGATAGCGCCCGGCCTGACGCATCATCCAGACCGGCGTGCGTTCGACCGGCTCCTTCATCAGGGCGCGGAGGAAAAGGTCGTTTTTTAACTCAGTCATGGCCTGCTCGCAAAAAAATCCAGACAGCATTATACGACAACGGAATCAGCCTGCCGCGCCAGTCGTCGTCGGCTCAGATATCGGCCTCTACCTCATTGCCGCGCGCTTCCATCCAGCTGCGCCGGCTCGATGCCTCGCCCTTGCCCATCAGCATGGTGAACATGCGGCGGGTTTCCTCTTCGCTGCCGGGGCGCATGCGCACGCACTCGAGTCGCCGGGTATCCGGATGCATGGTCGTATCCTTGAGCTGCTCCGGGTTCATTTCGCCCAGGCCCTTGAAGCGGCTGATGCTCCAGCTGCTTTCGCGCACGCCCTCGCTGCGCAAGCGCTCCAGCGTCGCATCGAGCTCGTCCTGATCGAGTGCGTAGATCTTCTTCGGCGGCCGGTTCTTGCCTTGCCCCGGCACATCGACGCGAAACAGCGGCGGCTGGGCGATGAAAATGTGACCATCGGCCACCAGGCTGGAGAAATGTCGGTAGAACAAGGTCAGGAGCAGCACCTGAATATGGGAGCCGTCGACGTCGGCATCGGACAGGATGGCAATCTTGCCGTAGCGCAGCCCCGACAGATCCGCCGCCTCGCCGGGCAGATGCGGATCGACGCCGATGGCGACTGCAATATCGTGGATTTCCGCATTGGAGAACAGCTGGTCCTTGTCGGTCTCCCAGCTGTTGAGCACCTTGCCACGCAAGGGCAGGATGGCCTGGAACTCCTTGTCGCGCGCAAGCTTGGCCGAACCGCCGGCCGAGTCGCCCTCGACCAGGAACAGTTCATTGCGCAGAATGTCCTCGCTCTCGCAATCGGTCAGCTTGCCCGGCAGCACCGCCACGCCCGAACCTTTTTTCTTTTCCACCTTCTTGACCGACTTGAGCCGGCTCTGCGCCTGCCGGATCGCCAGCTCGGCGATTTTCTTGCCCGCCTCGACGTTTTCGCTCAGCCACAATTCGGTCGGGTCGCGCGTCACGGTGGACACCAATTTGAGCGCATCACGGCTGGTGAGCTTTTCCTTGGTCTGTCCCTGGAACTGGGGATCGAGCACCTTGGCGGACAACACGAAGCGCACCCTGCTCCAGACATCCTCCGCCATCAGCTTGACGCCGCGCGGCAGCAGATTGTGGTGATCGATGAAACTCTTGACCGCTTCGAACACGCCGGCTCGCAGGCCGGCTTCGTGCGTGCCGCCCGCCGGAGTCGGAATCAGGTTGACGTAGCTTTCGCCGCCGGCCCCGTCTTCAAACCAGGCCAGCGCCCACTGCACCCCTTCACCGACGGCGAACTGCTCATGGTCATCGCCGATGAACGATTCGCCGGCAAAGAAAGGCGCCACCGGCTCGTCGCCGTTGCACAACTCGGCAAGATAGCTCTTGAGCCCGTCGGGATAGTGCCAGGATTTGACCTCGTCACCACCCGCCCGCTCATGGCTCAGACTCACCGAAACGCCCGGCAGCAGCACCGCCTTGGCGCGCAGCACACGCTCGAGTTCGGCGATCGAATAGCGCGGGCTTTCAAAATACTTGCTGTCCGGCCAGACGCGCACCCGCGTGCCGCTGGTGCGTGGTCCGCAATCGCCGACGCGAGCAAGCGGCTCGATCACATCGCCGCCGGCAAACACGATGCGCCACACGCCGCCATCGCGCTTGACCTCGACTTCGAGCCGGGTCGACAGCGCATTGGTCACCGAAACGCCAACACCGTGCAGACCGCCGGAAAAGGCGTAGGCGCCGCCGTCTTTCTTGTTGAATTTGCCGCCGGCGTGCAGGCGGGAGTAAACCAGCTCGACGACCGGCAATTTCTCGGTCGGATGCTCGCCGACCGGAATGCCACGGCCGTCGTCTTCGACCGACAAGGAACCGTCCTGATGCACGGTCACGGCAATCTTGCGCGCGAAACCGCCCAGCGCCTCGTCGGCGGAGTTGTCGATCACCTCCTGGCAGATATGGGTCGGGTCGACCGTGCGGGTATACATGCCGGGACGTTCTTTGACCGGCTCCAGCCCTTTGAGCACGCGTACCGAGGATTCGTCGTATTGTTGAGTCATGTCAGTGGATCAAGATTCGCAGTCAAGCAACAGGACCGCGGCGCCAACCTGGCGCCGCGGTCCGCTTCAGGATTCAGTGGCTGCCGTTGGCAACCGGGGAGCCTGCCCGTCGGGACAGGAAAGTCTCGCGCGGCTCGACGCCTTTTACAAAGCGGGACAGTTCGCGCAGCGCACGTTCGTAGACATCGCGCTTGAAATCGATCACCGCATCGACCGGCTCCCAGTAGTTGCTCCACCGCCAGCCGTCGAACTCCGGGTGATTGGTCGCGCGCAAACAAACATCGCAGTCGCGCCCGACCAGACGCAGCAGAAACCAGATCTGCTTCTGCCCCTTGTAACTGCCGCGCCACTCGCGCCGCACCCAGTTGGAAGGCACATCGTAACGCAACCAGTCGCGAGTACGCCCCAGGATTTTCACGTGTTGCGGCAATAGTCCGACTTCCTCGAGCAGCTCGCGATACATCGCGGCTTCCGGGCTCTCGCCAGGTTTGATGCCCCCTTGCGGGAACTGCCAAGAGTGCTCGCGCACCCGCTTGCCCCAGAACACTTCGTTGCGGGCATTGATGATGACAATTCCGACATTGGGGCGGTATCCGTCCCGGTCCAGCATGTAAAAACCTACAATTCGTCAAGTTAGCTGAATTTTTGCACATTTCGGTCTTCCATGCCATGCGTGGTTCCCACCAGCATGCTCCATGCCAGGTAATGAGAAGTCCGCATTGACGTCACAGCGAACCGCATGGAACCATAGATCGGCATATTCACGATGCATCTTGCCGGAGGACCAGATGGGCCTGCATCTCGATCGCTTTCAAGGACACCATGTCGAATCCTGGTACGCCGCCACGGCAGAATCCGACAGAGTGTATCCAAAGTTAGGTGCAGAAGAGTCGATCGAAGCCGACGTCTGCGTGATCGGCGGCGGATTGACCGGACTTAACTGCGCATTGGAACTCGCCGAGCGCGGCATCGACACCGTCCTGCTCGAAGGCGGCCTGATCGGCTATGGCGCATCGGGCCGCAACGGCGGTCAGATCCTGCACGGCTTCGCCTGCCCGTTGAGCACGATCGAACGCGAACTCGGCCGTGATGCCGCCCGGCTGTGCTGGAACCTGTCCATCGACGGCGTCACCCGCATCGCCGATCAGGTCAGGCGCTACGATATCGATTGTGATTTACGCTGGGGCTACGTCACGGCAGCAGCCAACGCCAGACAGATGCGCGGGCTCGCCGCCAGCCGTGATGCGCTGCAGCGGCAGGGCTATGGCAAGGCCCGCCTCATCGAGGGCGAAGCGTTGCGCGAAGAACTCGATTCGCCCGCCTATATAGGCGGTCTGCGCGATGATGGTTGCGGCCATCTGCATCCGCTGCGCTACACCCAGGGACTTGCCCGGGCAGCCCAGGCACAGGGCGTACGCATCTTCGAGCAAAGCCGCGTCGTTCGTGCCGATACCGCGCGACAGCGGATCGAGCTTGTCTGCGACAACGGCGCCAAAATCCGAACCCAGCAACTCGTTTTCGCATGCAATGTCGATGTCGGCGCGCTGTCCACGCCACTCGGACAGCGCTTTCTGCCCGTGTGGTCCCACATCATCGCCACCGAGCCGCTGCCGGTCGAAACCGCCTGCCGGCTCCTGCCCCGGCAGGCCGCCATTTGCGACAGCAACCACGTACTCAATTACTTCCGGCTCTCTTCCGACCGACGCATGTTGTTCGGAGGTCGGCTCAAGCGCCAGCGCAATACCCCGGCAGGCATCGCCGCCGAGCGCAGCCGGGAGCTCGCACGCATCTTCCCCGATCTCGCCGAATGCCGCATCGATTACAGCTGGGGCGGATATATAGACATGGGACTCGACAAGGCCCCGCAATTCGGCCGTCTCGCCCCGCGCGTCTACTACGCCCAGGGGTTCGCCGGCCATGGGGTGGCGCTCACCGGACTCGCCGGGCAGTTGATCGCCGAAACCATCGACAGCGGCAGCGCCGGTTTCGACCTGTTTGCCCAACTGCGCCCTCCACGCATTCCGCTGCACGCGCTGACGGCCAAACCACTCGTCGATATCGGCGTTGCCTGCTATAGGCTGTGCGACAGGCTCGGCGTCTAGTGATAAAATGAGCGCCTCTGCGTGAATCCACTCAAACTATAAAATTCGCCATGGCGCTCTTATACCCTCGCCCATCTCTGGAACAACTGCCACGTTTTCCGCTAGCCGATGATGCCGTCCAGACCCTGCTTAGCTCGGCCGACTTTCGCATCGCACTGCTCGCCGCGATCGCAGGGGCCCAAAGACGTATCTGCATCACTGCACTGTATTTGCAGGATGACGAGGCCGGACACGAAATCCTCGACGCCCTGCAGGCGGCAAAAGACGCCAACCCGCAGCTGGACGTGCTGGTTCTGGTCGACTGGCACCGGGCGCAGCGCGGCCTGATCGGCGAGGGCAAGCAAGCGGGCAATGCGGCCTGGTATCGCAGCCATTCGGCGCAATGCGCCGATCCGGTTCCCGTCTACGGTGTTCCGGTGCAGACGCGCGAGCTGTTCGGTGTCCTGCATCTCAAGGGCTTCGTCATCGACGACACGGTGTTCTATAGCGGCGCCAGCCTGAACAACGTCTACCTGCACAAACTCGACAAATACCGGCATGACCGTTATCACCGCATCAGCTCGCCTCAGCTGGCCGATTGTCTGGTCAAATACATCCGCGACACCCTGCTCGCATCGCCGGCCGTACACCGCCTCGATACGCCGGGCTGCCCTGCTACACGCACCTTGCGCAAGGAAATCCGCGAATTCCGCCGCAGTCTTGCTGCCAGTCGCTACGACCTGGCCGGCGCCAGCACCGCGGTGCGCGGGCTGGGCGTGACCCCTATCCTCGGCATCGGCCGGAACAATCCGCTGGGACTGCACATCCTTGATCTGCTCGCCTCCGCGCATGAGCAGGTCATCATCTGTACTCCGTATTTCAATTTTCCCAAGCCGGTGACGCGCGAGATCAACCGCCTGATCAAACGCGGGGTACGCATTGAAGTCATCGTCGGCGACAAGACCGCCAACGACTTTTTTATACCTCCGAACGAATCCTTCAAGGCCATCGGCGCACTTCCTTACCTGTATGAGGTCAATCTGCGCCGCTTCGCCAAGAAACACCGCCGCGCATTGATGAGCGGCCAGCTCAAGTTGCATCTGTGGAAAGAAGGCGACAACAGCTACCACCTCAAGGGCGTCTGGGTCGACGAGCGCTTCCATCTCATCACCGGCAACAACATGAATCCGCGCGCCTTCAGCCTCGACCTGGAAAATGCGCTGCTGATTCATGACCCGGAAGGCGTACTCGCCTCCCAGAAACGGGCCGAGCTCGACACCATTCTGAGCAACACCCATGCCATCACCGGCCATGGCGAACTCGAAAGCGTGCGCCAATACCCGGAAAGCGTCCGCAAACTGCTCACCCGCCTGAGCCGGGTGCGCATCGATCGCCTGCTCTACCGCATTCTTTGAGCCCCGCCCGCCCGGTGCCAGCCGGGCGCCCCGCCCAGCCAGCCCGGAATCCGCCGCAACTGTCTCGCTGCAAAAGCGCTGGCAAACCGGCGCGCGTCCATCCAGAATGAATAGCCGATTTTCGTATTAAAAAATCAAATATCAGCTTATTTAGTTACAAAGAAAAGGAAAAACTATGAAAACATCGCTGCGGGCAGGCCTGGCAGTCTTGTTGCTATCAAGCGCGGGAGCCTTCGGTGCCGAATCATCCGCCCCCACGGCATCCAGCCCCCTCGCCGATACACCGTCTTTGCCCATCCTGCCGGACCAGTCCTTGCTGCGGATTCCCAAATCGGAATTCAAGAGCTATCCGGGAGACCCGACTCATTTCATTTATGTCAAACCAGGCGCAAACCTGCAGCATTACAAGAGCGTTCTGGTCGCACCGCTGGTCGTTCTGCAAAAAGAAACCGGCACCCAATGGCGCGCCGTGGTCAGCGATGAGAAGGGGCTGGCTTCGCGCATCTTCCAGGATGCGATGAACCAGGCGCTCAAAGACAAGGGAATCAGGGTCGCCGATCAACCGGGTCCCGATGTCGTCACGCTGCGCGTGGCGGTCACGCGCGTGCGACAAAACACCGAAGGATTCGTCCCCAGCGACATCTTGCCGGTGAAGATAATTTTCAACGTCGCCCGCCTGGCCGCCGGCATGCAGAAATACATGGTCAAGATCGATGCGCTCGGCCAACTGCAAGACTCGCAAAGCGGTCAGTTGCTGGCAGGCGGGTTCGGCGTACGGCAACAGAGCAAGAGTGGCGAGAAACCGGTTTCGCTCGCTGATTTCAGCGACTGGGCCAAAGACTGGAGCCAGGACATGGCCGGACGCCTCGCCCGGCAAATGCCGTCACTGCGAGACCAGGCGGGTGGTACAGCCCAGTAAAGGGCCGCGCGCCAAAGCAAAAAGCCCAGACCGTAAGGTCTGGGCTCTGCAGGGGGAGTCTGGCGGTGTCCTACTTTCACACGGCGAATGCCGCACTATCATCGGCGCTAAGGTGTTTCACGGTCCTGTTCG